>CAFBLN010000006.1_pt1 | contig 35597 bp, 33 predicted proteins | sample 7268151 | NCBI WGS metagenome assembly CAFBLN01 (sample SAMEA6814035, study PRJEB35770) | uncultured Acidimicrobiaceae bacterium | biome: Freshwater; feature: Freshwater reservoir; material: water | place: Czech Republic | collected 2017-05-23 | depth 30m m
CGATCGTAAAGAAAGAAGAACAGGTGTCAGCCCCAACCAACAACCAACGACTCATCCAATGGGTTGAAGAAGTCGCAGCACTCACTACCCCCGATCGTATCCACTGGTGCGATGGTTCGGCGGAAGAGTACGACGAACTCTGTCAACTCCTTGTTGATAACGGAACTTTTACCAAGCTCTCCGACGCCAAGCGTCCGAACAGCTACTACGCCGCCAGTGACCCCGGCGACGTCGCGCGCGTCGAAGACCGCACCTACATCTGCTCGCAGAACGAAGCGGATGCCGGCCCGACTAATAACTGGACCGAGCCCGCGGCCATGCGCGAGACCCTCAAGGGCTACTTCGCTGGTTCCATGAAGGGCCGCACCATGTACGTGGTCCCCTTCTCGATGGGACCACTCGGTTCCAACATTTCGCACATCGGCGTGGAGATCACCGACTCGGCCTACGTGGCCGTTTCGATGCGCATCATGACCCGCATGGGTAAGGGTGCTCTTGAGGTGCTGGGTGACAAGGGTGAGTTCGTACCCTGCCTGCACTCGGTCGGCATGCCCCTCGCCGAAGGCCAGGCCGACGTGCCGTGGCCCTGCGACGCAGAGAACAAGTACATCGTCCACTTCCCCGAGACCAAGGAGATCATCTCCTACGGTTCGGGCTACGGCGGTAACGCGTTGCTCGGTAAGAAGTGCTTCGCCCTGCGTATCGCCTCCACTATGGCTCGTGATGCCAACTGGCTGGCCGAGCACATGTTGATCTTGAAGCTCACCAGCCCTGCGGGCGAGACCCGGTACGTCACCGGTGCCTTCCCGAGTGCCTGTGGCAAGACCAACCTCGCAATGTTGATTCCCACCCTGCCCGGCTGGAAGGTCGAGACGGTCGGTGACGACATCTGCTGGATGAAGCCCGGCCCCGATGGCCGCCTCTACGCCATCAACCCCGAAGCGGGATTCTTCGGCGTGGCTCCCGGTACCAATATGGACACCAATCCCAACGCGATGTACACGATTGAGGCCAACTCCATCTTCACTAACACGGCCCTCACCGCGGACGGCGACGTCTGGTGGGAAGGAATGGGCGACGCGCCAGAAGGCATGACCGACTGGAAGGGTCAGCCCTGGAGCAAAGAGTCCGGTACGCCCGCCGCGCACCCCAACGCCCGGTTCACTACACCGGCAGCTCAGGACCCCGCGATTGCCGCCGAGTGGGAAGACCCCGCCGGTGTACCAATCGATGCCGTCTTGTTCGGTGGTCGTCGTGCCAGTGTGATCCCCCTCGTCTTTGAGTCATTCGACTGGGACCACGGTGTGTTTCTCGGTTCGATCATGGCCTCCGAGACCACGGCCGCTGCCGCCGGTGCCGTTGGCAACTTGCGTCGCGACCCCTTCGCCATGCTGCCCTTCTGTGGCTACAACATGGCCGACTACTTCGGCCACTGGCTGAAGATGGGTGCCGTGGCGGACGCCAGCAAGCTTCCGAAGATCTTCTACGTGAACTGGTTCCGTAAGGGTGACGATGGTCGTTGGCTCTGGCCCGGATACGGCGAAAACAGTCGAGTCTTGGAGTGGGTCTTTGAGCGTTGCGCCGGTCGTGGCGAAGCTGAAGAGACACCAATTGGTTTCGTGCCGAAGAAGTCGGGTATTAACGTCGAAGGTCTAAACATCTCCGACGCCGACCTCAACGAACTGCTGACGGTCAATCTCGACGAGTGGCGCACCGAAGTCGGTAGCATTCGCGAGCACTACGCCACCTTTGGTGACCACTTGCCCGCCACGTTGCACGCCCAGGTCGATGCCCTCGAAGCACGCCTGAAGTAACTAGCGCGCGAAGCGTCGACCGAGCCCGTACACCAGGCCGGTCGTCATACAGATAACTGCGATAACCCCGTCGCCGATAGTGAACTCCATCGCTATCGCGACGGGGATTATTGCGCCCACGACCCAAAGCAGTTGCTGGCGCACGGCGAACTTCGCAAAGGTCCGGCCTTGGTGTCCCGGAGCAACGTGCTGCTGAGTGATCGAGTCAAAACTCGGCTGGGCCACGGCCCCAACGAGGCCAATGACCCCCGAGAGCAACACTTGGCCGATTAGCGACGGGTTCCACGAGAGGTAGCCGGCCACGATGGCGAGCACGATGTGGGACCAGGCCAGCAGGGTGGCGTCGTCGCGAGTCCCGTGAAAACGAGTCACAATCGCCAGTCCCACCAAGGATCCTAGACCCGTCATCCCGAGGGCCCACGCGTACCACGTGAGTGAGGCCTGCTGGTTACGGAGTCCAAAAACCAACAAGAAACCGAGGAAGCCAATTGCAAAGCGCAGCAGCGCCATGGCCGTTAACCCCCACGTCACTTCCACGTGGTTCACGCCATCGTGAGTTAACTCCCACGCCGTGGCCGTGGTCCGTTGACGCAAGGGCGAGGCCTTATGGAGACGGAAGCTCGCCACGCCGGCCAGCAAAAAGACGAGTGCCGCGAACTGGAGCACGCTCGAGGCACTCAGTGCCTTCAATATCGCACCACCCAGCACGCCGGCCATCAAGCCCGCGCCGGTGCCGAGCAGGGTCAGCTGCGCGTTGAAGCCCGCGAACCCCTTGTTGGTCGTTGCCGCGCGATTCGTTATTGGCCAGCCCGACTCATCCAGTGTGTCAGTTCGTTGGGCCAGCTGATCAGTGCGGGCCATCTCGGGCACGAGTGTGCCTCGGGTCACTACGTAGAGCTTGGAGGCCACGAGGACGGCGAAGGCCTCCGGAAACAAGAGCCAGGAGTTCAAGTGACGACTCATCATCCAACAGAGCAGGACGCGACTGAGACCGGAAACGGCCACGATGATGCGGCGACCATTGACGGATCGGTCGATCAGGGGTCCCAGGATGGGCGAGACCACCGCGAAGGGGGCGAAGGTCAAGAGCAGGTAGGCCAGCACCTTGCTCTTGGCCTCAGTGGGACTGACAGAGAAGAAGAGTGAGCCGGCGAGCGAGACGGTAACCAGAGTGTCGCCGGCCATCATCCCTACGTGCACCGCCGCCAGACGACCAAAGCTCGTGTTTTGATCGAAGAGGTCACGCAAGGCAACCCAGGCCAGAGAGAAAAAACCGCGACGCTTCATTACCCCGTCAGGCTACGACCTGGTGCTTGAAAAAATCCGCCTACTGCTAAAACAACGTCATGCACCTATCGTGGTTTTTCACCAATCTCCCCTTCGCCTTCCTCACGGCGCTGGCCTGGGCCCTCCTAGCCTTCGCCACTTCATTTATTGTCAAGCGCCACGCCATTATCGATGTCTTTTGGGGCTCGGGCTTCCTCGTGCTCCTCCTCGAAAGCCTGTTCGTGAGTCACCTCAAGAGTGCCCCGGAGCACGGATCGATGCATCTGTCTAATCACGCCGTCGATCACTGGCTGCACTTAGGACTACTCATTGCGGTGGCCCTCTGGTCACTTCGCCTCTCGATCTACCTCGCATTGCGTCAGCGGGGCACGGCCGAAGACACCCGCTACGTCGCCATCTTGGCCAACACCAAGGGATCGAACGACAACGTGAAGGCCCTCAAGATCATCTACTTCACCCAAGGCACCTTGCTTTTCTTGGTTTCTATCCCCTTGCAATTCGTGGCCTTTGCTAACCACGTCACCATTCCCGCTCTGGCACTCGTCGGCCTGGCCTTGGCGCTCGTCGGATTTGGTTTTGAAGCCATTGGGGACGACCAGCTCCGACGATTCATTGCCAACCCGGACAATCACGGCACGACGATGAACCGGGGACTGTGGAAGTACACCCGTCACCCCAACTACTTCGGCGAGGCCGTTTTGTGGACCGGGTACTACCTCGTCGCCTGCTCGGTGCCCTGGGGATGGGCCACCATCGGTTCGGCCCTGTTGATGATTTATCTCGTCGCCAACCTCTCGGGCAAGCCCATGTTGGAGCGTAAGTTGAAGAAAACTCGGGCCGGCTACGAGGAGTACATTGCCACCACGAGTTCGTTCTTTCCCCGGCCCCCTAAGCGAAACAAGTAAGGAGCATCATGTTCGACATCATTCCTAAGGCCCTTCACGTCGGACAGAACGACCTGCCCTTCGTGGACATTGGTGACGGCTCCTCCATGCAGGTGCTTCACATCGACCTCGCCCGTGACCTCTGGGTCGTTCGCACCCGCTTCCAGCCCGGCTACCAGGTCATGACGCACCGACACACTGGTGACGTCTACGCCTTCACGCTGAGCGGCTCCTGGCACTACCTCGAGTTCCCCGAGGTCAATCAGGCCGGTAGCTATCTCTTTGAACCGGCCGGATCAACGCACACGCTGAACGTGCCAGCGAGTAACACCGAGGTAACCGACGTCTTCTTTGCCATCTTTGGCAAGAACGAAAACCTCGACGCCGACGGCAACGTCGTATCCGTCTGGGATGCCGAGTTCATCAACAACGTCTACCGACTCCTCTGCGAAGCCCAGGGATTCCCCGCGCCCAGCATCATTGGTGTCGAGATCGTCTAGTTAGAGAAACATCCCTGCCGGTAGATGGTCTCTGGCAAAAGCCCTTCCACGCAGGTCACAGCACGGTCGGTGGGCCACCAGTTGTTGAGGTCGGGGCGCCATTTCAGCACCATGGTCACCCCAATAGTTTCGGTACCGACGTTCACATCGGCCCATAGGGAACTCCACAATCCTCCGCAGGCAAACCCCGTCACGTCAACGACCCGGGCGGAACCTGCAGCGTTGACGCCATCGGCCAATAGTTGGGCAGTACACGACTCGGGAGCCGCAAACGAACTCTGCGTCGCCGAACTTCGCGCGGCCCCAAGGACTAACACGGACATGGCGCAGAGTGCGGCCAGAGCGAGGCGGAATTGCTGCATGCCACAGTTGACCACGCCAGACATAGAGTGGACGTGCACCCCCAAAACGAGGAGTCAACATGTTGATTGTCACAACGAACGACGCGCCGGGCTACAAGATCACCAAGCTGATTGGTGAAGTCTCGGGGCTTACTGTTCGCACCCGCCACATCGGTTCACAGATTGGCGCATCGCTAAAGTCCATCGTGGGTGGCGAGCTGGCCGGTATGACCAAGCAGTTGGCCGAGGCCCGCGAAGAAGCCATGGAACGGCTCTCGGAAAACGCTCGTGAAGCCGGCGCCAATGCCATCATCGCCATGCGCTTTGACTCGAACGAGTTGGGCGGGATTTATCAGGAGATTCTCGCCTACGGCACCGCCGTCGTTGTCGAACCCCTGAACTAATCAGTCGTCGTCTCTTCGGCGACTAACTCATCGATACGAGCGCGCCAGGAGATGCTCTCGGTCGAAACACCCGCATCGTGCATCGAGTCGCGTTCACTCCGAAGTCGACGGGCCACCCCGGCGAGATTCTTGGGCAATGCGGCGCGCACTAAATCTCGCACGTATTGAGCCAAGGCCGGGGCCGAACCTTCCGTTGAGACCGAGACGATGACGGGACCGTCACGGTGGACGGCTGTGAAGTAGAAATCACAACGAGAGGGGTCGTCGACCACGTTGAGCCAAATCCCCCGGGCCTGGGCTTCAGCAACCACCTGATCATTCACCGAGCCCACACCGGTCGCGGAGATAACGAGTTGAAAACCCTCAAGGTCACCGGGTTGATAGGGCCGCAGCAACAGCGTGGCCGAGTCGGGTACTGGCTCCAAGACTTCGGTGGTGATTACCGTAATTTCGGCCCCGGCGGCTTCCAGTAGGGCGATCTTGCTACCGGCCACTCGACCGGCCCCGAGAACAAGGACCCGCTTGCCGGTGAGATTAAAAGCGAGCGGCAGCACTACCAGGCCGCCGTGGCCAACTCTGTGGTGATGTCGTTTAACGACATGGCCGCGACGGCACCAATCACGATGATGGCGGGATTGGCAATCTCGGTGACGCCGAGACGCTGCAGGCTGGTTCGAACCGTGCGCTGTGAGGAGGTGTAGGCCCGCTCGATCACGGCCACTGGTGTATCGGGAGTCAGGCCCCCGAGTATGAGTTGACGGGCGATCTCGGCGCGGTGTGCGACGCCCATAAGGACCACGAGCGTCAACTCGGGATTAGCTAAGTGGACAAAGGAGTTGCACTCCCCGTCGATGAGGTGGCCCGTGACGATCGTGACGCCCCGAGAGATGCCACGGTGGGTGACGGGAATACCGGCGGCCAGCGGACCGCTGAGTGAGGAGGAGAGTCCCGGGATTATTTCGAACGCTACGCCAGCGCTGGTGAGGGCTAACGCCTCTTCCCCACCTCGACCAAAGACGAAGGGGTCGCCACCCTTGAGGCGGACCACGCGACGACCGGAGCGACCGAGCTCAATCAAGAGTTCATTCGTCGACTCTTGACTAGAGGACTGGCCCGGCGTCTTGCCGACGTCGTAGCGATCGGCCAAGGGCGAGATGAGCTCGAGGACGGAGCGATCAACGAGGCGATCGAAGACAACGACCTCGGCGGCGGCGATGGCACGCGCCGCACGGACCGTCAAAAGATCGGCCTCACCGGGACCGGCGCCTACGAGTTGGACCGTCACTTGGAACTCCAACGATTCGCAAAGTCACCGAAGGACTCATCGACGCCACCGTCGCTCTGCCACGCGTCAAAGAGTGGGGCGACGGCGTCAGCCAAGTCGGCCAACTTGACCTTCTCTTGAAACAGGGTGGCCAGTCGATCACCTTGTCGAGAACCGCCGACGTAGATGTCGTAGGTCGACTTAGTCCGGCCCACGATTCCAATTTCAGCGACGGCCGGCCGGGCGCAACCGTTGGGACAGCCCGTCATGCGCAGCGCTACCGGACGACGCTCCAAGCCCCGACTCGAGAGGGCCGATTCGAACTGGGTAACGACAGAACCCAGTACGCGTTCGGACTCAGTAAGAGCCTGACCACACGTTGGCAGAGCGGGACAGGCCAGAGCAGTGCGCTCAATCGAACCCAGTGCTTCCGCCTCACGTACCGATGCATCGCGCAGTAGTTGATCAATGAACGGACGCTCGTCAGCGCTGACACCATCGATGATGATGTCCTGCTGGGGGGTGAGGAAGAACTTGACCGGAAGCGCTTGAGCGATTTTGCGTAACGCCGATCGAGTCTGACTCGTCTCGTCGTCGCGGATACGACCAGCCGCTACGCGAACGCCAACACGCCAGGTGCCATCATCATGTCCGTGCCATCCGAGGTGGTCGCTGCGGTCGAAGTTTGCGGGCAGTGGCAGTGCTTCAGCCAGTTCGTAGCCGAGGCGTGTGTGAATCTCGCCTCGGAAGGCTTCGAGACCGGCATCGGCAAGTACGTACTTCAGACGGGCCCGTTTGCGGTCGGTACGATCGCCCAGATCCTTGTAGGCATCGACAACGGCCGCAATTACTTCTTCGACATTGGCGCGCGGCACAAAGCCCAGCACTTCGCCGAGACGGGCAAAGGTGTGCTCGTGGGCATAGTTACGGCCGAGACCGCCACCAACGACGAAAGTAAAGCCCTCGCCGAGCGTGGGATGCGTTCCGGGAATCATTCCGAGGTCTTGGGCGAAGACGTCGACACAGTTCTCGTTCGGGTGCGCGATGGCAATCTTGAACTTACGGGGCAGGTAGGTGTCGCCGTAGAAGGAGTGTTCATTGACCACTTCGCGACTTGCGGCCCGCTGGCCATCCACGAAGATCTCCCAGTGGGCCGTGGTCGTAGGGCGAAACCTCTCGGCAATCGCGTTGGCCACTTCGGCGATGTAAGGGTCGGCTTCGGGAATTTGAAGATCGGGGCACATCACCACGTTGCGGACTACGTCACCGCAGCCACCAAATGAGGTCATCAGCACTTCATCTAGTTGACGGGCCAATGATTGCAGGCCACCTTTAATCGTTCCGTGGTACTGAATAGCTTGACGCGTGGTGAGGCGAATTGTACCGTCGGCCACGGTGTCAGAAGCCGCGTCGAGAGCCAACCACTGCGCACTCGTCAAGAAACCACCGGGCACGACGACCCGTGTCATGAAGATATGTTCGAGTTCTTCGCCAGCCAAACTGCGCTCGCGCCGAACGTCGCGATTGTCCTGGGCGTAGACGCCGTGGAACTTCAGTAGTTGTTCGGAGTCGCCATCAAATTTCGGGCTGGCGTTGTCGAGTTCCTCGAGCAGTGTGCCGCGCAGGTAGTCACTGGCGCGCTTAGCTACCTCTACCGATGTCTCTTGGCGAGTACTTTCAAGCACCGTGGAGCCTCCTTATTTGCAACATACCTTACTGATTTAGTCAGGTATTCCAACATAACGGCTTTTATCAGGGTTTTTAGACGTATCGAGAGCACCCATCTCTGTTGCGATTCTGTGACAAACAACAGTTTTGAGGTCCCCCACTTTTCATTCCCTACTACGTTGATAGAGATTATTTAGGAGGCTTCATGGCACCGGCAACGTGGAATGTGGGCCCGATCACCGGGGCCTTTGGTGCTGAACTCTCCGGTCAGCTCTTACGCGACGTCACCGACGCCAGTGAGATTCACTCGCTCCTGGCCGAGCACCTTGTGTTGGTATTCCGCGATCAGCACCTCACACACGCCGAACACTCACGACTCGCCCATCTCATGGGTGAGCCCACGCCCGCCCACCCGGTCGTTCCCGGACATCCGGACTACCCCGAGATGCTCATCCTTGACGCCGCACAAGGTGGAAAGAATGCACTGTGGCACACCGACGTCACTTTCATCGAGAACCCGCCCCAACTGTCGATTCTCGTTGCCGACGCCGTGCCTCCTTTCGGTGGTGACACCTTGTGGTCCGACACCCGTACGGCTTACGCGAAATTAAATCCCGTGCTTCGCGACGCCGTCCGTGACCTCGAAGCAGTGCACCGCATTGCCCCACTGGCCTACTGGGGCGAACCGTTCGACTCGGCCCTCACCCGTGACGACGCCGACTATCTGTACGAGTTGTCTAAAAAACAGCCGCCCGTCATTCACCCGGTCGTTCGTATTCACCCCACGACCGGTCTTCCTAATCTCTTCGTGAACCCCGGCTTCACCTCGCATCTCGTGGGCTGCTCGCGGATTGAGAGTGAACACTTACTGCGACTCCTCTACTCCCACCAGGTGCAGCCGGAGTTCACGTTGCGCCACCACTGGCAGCTCGGCGACGTGTTGATGTGGGACAACCAGGCGACCATGCATTACGCAACGGACGACTACGAAAATGTTGATCGACGCATGCGTCGCATCACGTTGCGCGGCACACGACCCGTAGGACCCTCGGGTGTCGCGAGTCGAGTGGCCAGCGATCCCTTAATTGCGGTTCGCTAGGCCTCTTGACTCTTGGCGAGTGCCACCCCGGCATAGAGCGCAATACCGGCCGCCATACCCGACTCATTAATAGTCATGCGGTTGGAGTGGTTAGGCGCTGCTTCGAAGAAGTTCACCCCATCCGGGCAAACACCTAAGAAGAGCATGGCCCCTGGCACTTGCTCTAGAACGTAACTGAAGTCCTCTGCCCCCATGACGGGCGTGGGCATTTCGATAGCGAAGCCACTCCCGAGCAGTCCCGTAGCGACATCACGGGACCATTGAGCCACGGCGGCGTCGTTCACGGTAACGGGGTAGCCCAGGCGTACATTGAACTCCGCCGTGGTGCCGTGCGCCGCAGCGATACCGTGCGTCAACCGCTCTAGCTCGTTGCGAACCAGTTCACGGGTGAAGGCCGAGACGGTGCGAATAGTGCCGTGGATCTGCGCTCGCTCGGGAATGACGTTGCTGGTGGTGCCGGCCGTCACGTGGGCAATGGTGACTACGGCTGGGTCGAAAGCATTTATCTTTCGTGTCACCATCGACTGGATGGCCATCACTAATTCACAGGCGACTGGAATTGGATCTAGGGCGACGTGTGGCTGTGACGCGTGTCCGCCACGGCCCACAATGTCAATAGTGATTTCGTCGGAGGAGGCCATGATGGTACCCCCGCGGGTGCCAATCATCTTGTTGGGTAGTGAAGGCGTGACATGAATTGCCACTGCGAGATCTGGCTTGCCCGCGACCTCCAAGATGCCTTCATTAATCATGATTTCCGCACCGCCGTGGCCCTCTTCACCGGGTTGGAACATAAAAACGACTCGACCCTTGAGGTCATCTTTCCGAGCCACGAGGAGCTTGGCTGCGTGGGCCAGCATGGCAGTGTGGGAGTCGTGACCGCAGGCGTGCATCGCCCCATCAACGACACTCTTAAACGATTCGGTGGTGTCCTCGGGCATCGGGAGGGCATCCATATCACCACGGAGTAAGACGGTCGGTCCGGGTCGACCGGTCTCGAGCACGGCGATCACACTACTGAGGGCCTGGCCAGTACTCACCGTGAGACCAAGTCCCTCGAGCGCTTCCAGGACCTTGGCCTGAGTGCGAGGAAGGTCGTTGCCAAGTTCGGGGTGTTGGTGCAAGTCGCGACGCATTGCGATGGCGTCTGGGAGAAGTTGCTCGGCATCGGCCAATAGTCCAGTGAAGATATCCATAGCCCAAGTGTACGAACCATCGAAGCTATCCGCAGGAACAAGAACGACCTAACTCGGTTGGGGTCAGTGAACTCAGCGGTTCCCTCGAAGGAAGATGTCGTTGGAATTGGTAGGGCTGGTGGGGATCGAACCCACGACCAAGGGATTATGAGTCCCGCGCTCTAACCACTGAGCTACAGCCCCTAGAAGACGTCACCCCCTAGGCGAGGCAAGGTTGCGTCATTACTGCATCGGTAGTTCGATCCGGACTACCGAGTACTTCATCCTACCGACCCGTGACGCAATTCCGTGGGTGACGGTACTGGAGGTCGCCACCGTCGTCGATGATTCCAGCCGGCCCGCCCGACTCAGGTACCGGCACCTTGCGAATAGCCCACTGACGAGAGGCACATTTCATCACTTGATCCGTCACCCCAGGTAATAAATCGTGCCGGAAGCTTCTTGGTCTGGGGATTGAGTTTGCGCAACTTGGGATCGTAGGTACAGGTGACCTTCACGTAGTCACCGGGGTTAATGACGGTTGGTGGGACGTTATAGGCGCGTTGATCGTCAAAGTTGTAGCTCCGCACGAAGAGGCCGACGACTTTGCTCGGATCAGTGCACGTCTTGTCGGAATGACATAGCTCAACCGAGAGTGTTTTGCCCAACAGGTGCATGTGGGCACCAATGGTGTGCACGGTTATCGGCTGAGAGTTAGCAGGGCGGCGCCAAATACATGAGGTCGACGTCGGACTCTGCCAATGGGTATCACCGGCCGTGCTCGCCGCCGCCTTGCAGACGTACTCAATCAGGTTCACGAAATTGACCGCGCTGCTTCCGAACCGCTTCGACAGATCGTTAAGCGAATTGGTGCGGTTACAGAGCGTTCCACTGCTACCGGAAGGACAAGGCAAATCGGGAGGGGCAACGAGTGACCATCCCAGCAGCGGGGTGAGTCCGCTCTCGGCGGTCGGCGTCATATCGATAGACCACGATGAGTTGTCCTTGGCTTTGGAGGCCAGCAGGTTGTAGTGCAGTTGGAGAATGAAGCCCGAGCCGGCCGGAACATTGACGCCGTAACCGGCGGGGCGTGTAGCGGATGCTGAGCCGGGGGCCCACCCCGCGACGGACCGAAAATTGCTCAATTCGGCAAACGTATCGGCCGGGGTCGGCCCACTGAAACAGGGCCAGGATGTACCAAGGGCTTTTACTGCGGCCACTTGATTCGAAGGCACTTGAAACAAGATGGCGTGATGAATCTCGATGACGGGCTTCTTGGCGGTTCCGTGGTTTTGGGGATGAAAAGTACTGCCGATCACCATCTGGTCGGCGGTCAAGTGAGGGTCAAAAAACGTGCAGCGATACAGATCGGTTGCGCCCGCCGGGGCTACGGGCGTTATGCCCCCCTTCGCCGCTTCGGGAATCTTGACGAGCGTGCTCGTACAAGTCTTCAGCGCGCAGAACGATGATGTCGTGGTCGTGGTCGTTGATCCGGTGGCGTGGCTCCTGAGTGCCGCACTGGCTTGATTGGGGCTCGCTACACCGGCGAGGAGAAGGAGGACGCCCACTAATGCGGGGCCCACCTGGAACCTGGCGCTAACTAATCGCATACTGACTTCCCCCACTGCCTACGAATCAAACGAACTCTATCGCTGTTGGTCGTCAAATTACATCCGCGACCTCAGCCGCATTCGATGGCTCGAGCACGAGTGCTTCAAACGTACGCAGTAATTATCAACCGTGGGAAACCCACTCTCCCCGGAGCCAGTGGCTCCCAGAGCAGGACTCGAACCTGCAACCTAGCGGTTAACAGCCGCTTGCTCTGCCAATTGAGCTATCTGGGAATAAGCATTGGTAAGTGTAGCAGTGGCGTGTGGCGACACTTTTTGGTTAGGCCAGTGGCTCTTCTAGTGAGGCCAGCCAGAGTCGTAGATCTTCTTCAATCTCAATCTGCTGTGGACCACCGAGCAGGTCAAGTCGGTGGCGCACGTCCCTAATTACCGAGAGGCCCGATTCAGCCGTGATGGAGCCATCGCGGATTTGGCGATTGATGTCATTGAGTCCCTCTTGACCGGCGTTGCGCAGCAGTTGAGCGACCAGTTCATCGAGAGCGCTCTCTTCGGCGCTGGGGGTGAGATTCGACACCGAGGTGTCCTCTACTGACAACATGGTCAACAGCATCGCCGGCCACTCTTCGCCGCGACGCTCAAGGTCGTCAATCACTCGTACCAGCAGTTCACCAGACTCCAAAGCCTCAAAAGCGGAGCGTTGAATCGAATCGAGGAACATGGCCGAGGTCAATCGGCCCCCGATGAGCTCGGGGTCTCGTAGCAATCGACGCAGCGCTTCGACGCCGGGTCGATAGGCCATGAAGTCCGGAGCTTGCTCGGGAGCCTTCGGAGTCGTTACGGCATCCCGGGACTCTTCGCGGAGCGGTCCGGACCGGCGGGCCGCCACAACCTTGGGGCGAAGCGCGTCAATTTCAACTCGGCACTTGTCAGCCACCTCCTGGAGATACTGGTCGCGCACGAGGTCACTGGGGTGCTCGGCGATGACGGCCACAGCGGCCTGGGCCACGCGAGCGCGGTTCTCAGGGGTGTCGAACTTGCCGGCGTCCATCACGCGGCGGAGTCGAAACTGCAAGAAGGGTTCGGCCTGTTCCAGGGCGAGTCGTAAGGCCTCGGGATCTTTCTGGGCTAACTCGGCGGGGTCCATTCCCTGAGGAAATGAGGCGACGGCCACTTCGGCGTCGAATTGCTGTTCCCATTGATAGACCGAGGCGGCCGCGTTCTGACCGGCACTGTCACCGTCGTAGGCGAGCACGATGCGATTAGCGAAGTTGCGCATCGTGCGGAAGTGATCCTCGCTGAGGGCCGTTCCGCATGTCGCCACGGCCCGGGGAATCCCGGCACGGAAGAAGGCAATCACGTCGGTGTAGCCCTCGCAGACCACAATTTCGCTCTTCTTGACGACCTCGGCCTTCGCCCAGTTCAGTGCGTAGAGGGTGCGACGCTTCGAATAGATAGGTGTCTCCGGTGAGTTTTTGTACTTGGCTTCGGAGACTGGTGGACCGCCCGGTTGTGGCGGCATCACGCGCCCACCCACCGCAATGGCGTGACCGGAGGAGTCAAAGATTGGAAAAATGATGCGAGCTCGCAGGGCATCTTGCTTGCGACCCCGCTTGTTGACGAAACCCAGTCCCGTTCCTTCGAGGTCCTTCGGTGAGAGATCGAGTGCTCGACAGAGTGAATCCCAGTCATCAGGTGCCCAACCGAGCTTGAACTGCCGGACCGTTTCTCCGTCATAGCCACGGGATCGCAGATAGTTGCGGGCGGCACCCGCTTCGGGTGTTTCGAGCAACTGCTGGTGGTACCAGGCCACCGCCCGCTCCATGACGTCGAGAAACTGTTTGCGCTGCTGGCGCGCGGCACCCGACCCCTCGTCGTGCTGGAGCTCCATACCCGCGCGGCCTGCGAGATACTCCACGGCCTCGATGAAATCAAGGTGTTGAGTTTCGCGAACGAAGGTAATGGCATCTCCCTTGGCGTGACAGCCAAAGCAGTAGTAAATACCGTCGGCGGCGTTAACAGAAAATGATGGCGAACGCTCCGTATGAAAGGGACAGAGGCCGCTCCATCGCGTTCCCGCCCGCTTCAATGCGGTCCGCTCCGAGATAATGGCGACGATGTCCGTGCCGGCTCGCACCCGCTCGATTTCTCCGTCCGCTAAACCCACGCTTGAAGGGTAGTGGGCTCCTCTGACCCCCGCAGAAATTCCGTTACTCCCATTAGGCTGTGTGGACTATGACGCAATTTGCAATCCAGGCGCGCGACATTGTCCGCACCTTCCGCAACGGGGAAGTTCGGGCTCTTGACGGCGTTTCTCTCAATGTTCCCGTGGGCCAGGTCTTCGGACTGCTCGGACCGAACGGTTCCGGCAAGACCACCATGGTTCGTATTTTGGCCACGATCCTCGCCCCCGACGCTGGCTCGGCCACCGTCGACGGCAAAGATGTCGTCAAGCAGGCCGATGCCGTGCGTCGCTCGATTGGCCTCGCCGGCCAGTACGCCACCGTGGACGAAAACCTCACCGGGTTTGAAAACATCCGCATGGTGGCTCGCCTCAACCATATGGACAAGGACAGCGCCACGGCCCGTGCCCACGAGCTTCTCGCACAGTTCTCTCTGACCGATGCGGCCAATCGAACGGCTAAGACCTACTCCGGCGGCATGCGCCGTCGCCTCGACCTCGCCGCCGCGCTCGTAGCCAAGCCACCCGTGCTCTTTCTCGACGAGCCCACGACGGGGCTCGATCCTCAGAGTCGTCAAGACCTCTGGGAAATCATCGAGGGTCTCGTCGCCACTGGCGTTACCGTACTGCTCACCACCCAGTACCTAGAAGAGGCTGACCGTCTCGCTTCGCAACTCGTCGTTCTCGACAAGGGCAAGATCATCGCCGAAGGCACACCGGCCTCCCTTAAGGCGCAATTAGGGACGACTGTCGTCGCCGTAACGTTCGAGAATTCCAAGGCCGCCCACGACCACATCGGACTCATCCGCGACCTCACAACTAATGAACCCAATATCGATGGCGCCATCGTTGAACTGACTGTGAACTCGGGACCACAGGTGGCCGCCGAAGTAATCCGTCGACTCGACACCGCTGGTGTCCTGGTCGCCGGTCTCGCCCTCCGTGAACCGAGCCTGGACGACGTCTTCTTGAATTTGACTGGCCACAAGGCCGAGGACGTGGTCGAAGTTTCCTCCGAAGGACCCGCCACCCGAAAGAAGGGCCGCCGATGAGCACCACTACCCAATCGTCCCTCTCGCGTCTGCGGTGGGCGGCCAGCGACGTCGCCACAATGGCTCAGCGCAATTTGATGGCTGTCGTTCGAATTCCTTCGGCACTGGTCTTCGTGATTATTCAGCCCGTGATGTTCGTGCTCCTGTTCCGTTACGTCTTTGGTGGAGCGATCACTGCCCCAGGTACGTCGTACGTGAACTTTCTAATCCCCGGCATTTTGGTGCAGACCACCGTCTTCGGGGCCGTTGGAACGGCGATCGGTTTGGCCGAGGATCTACAGCGTGGTTTGATTGAGCGTTTTCGTGCACTGCCAATGGCTCGTATGGCCGTCTTGGGTGGGCGCACTATCGCCGACCTCGCTCGCAACATTCTGATTTTGATAGTTATCACGATCGTCGGTTTTGGCGTGGGTTTCCGACCTGAGGGTGGCGTAGTGGCCTACCTGCAGGCCAGCTTTGTCATGCTTTTCTTCTCGTACTGCGTCTCGTGGGGCTTTGCCTACATTGGTCTCGCCGCTCCGAACTCCGAGACGGCACAGGCCATGACGTTTCCGCTGATCTTCCCCATCACGTTTGCCTCGAGCATCTTCGTCCCGGTCCAGACAATGCCGGGCTGGCTCCAGGTCTTCGCTCGTAATCAGCCGGTCTCTCAGGCGGCCGAGTCGGTGCGCGGCCTGATGCTGGGTGTGCCACACGGCAACTCAACGTGGATCACGATGGCGTGGGCCCTCTTGGCTCTCGTAACTTTGGCACCACTGGCCACGCGCCGGTACCGTCGAGCCGCCTAGAGCGTGACGCTCCCGCCGCCGCAACTCTCCAAAGAACAGTTGCAGGAAATTCTCTCTTCGTCATTTGGTGAGGGCGTGCCCATCGTTGACGAAGTTACGAGCGACGGCGTCACCGTCCGCTACCTCGTCAATGAACGTAACGCTCGACCGGGGGGTACGTTGAGTGGTCCCACCATGATGATGCTGGCCGACACGGCCGCCTGGGTTGCCATCATGTCGCGCGTTGGCCCCGAACTTTTGGCCGTCACGACCAGCTTGACTATCAACTTTCTACGCAAGCCTTCGATCAGCGACCTAGTCGCCGAGGCCACTCTGGACAAGCTCGGTCGCAAACTGGGCGTCGTTTCCGTTCGCCTCTACTCATCAGATACGCGAGATTTGGTTGCCACTTCATCGGTCACCTACGCCCGTCCGTCTTAGTATCACGACCGCCTTCTAGGGCTGCGGAGCGATTTTCCAGAACCGGACTTGGCCGGCGTCTCGTACCTGAGGCTCGCCAAAGGCGTCGATGAGGTAGCGCACAGCCTGGGGGTATTCCATGCCAAACGGGGTGGCGATGATGGTCGTTATTTGGTAGCGACGGACATAGTCGTGGAACGCTGCCACCGTCGCCTCACTGTGTGGGGGCATCAAGTGAGACATTCCCGGCAGGTCACTTACGGACGTATCAGCCGTGACACCCCAAGTGGCTCTCAAAAATACTGTTGAAACCTGCCACGGTTCAATCATGGTGATGCCCTGATTATGCCCGTGTCCGTCGCCGATGATGGCCTGACCACCCGTGATATCAAATCGCATTTCAGTATCAGCCTGTATCAACATGGCGTGATTAAAGAATGGGTTGGGATACGGGAAAAAGAGAACATTGGACCCGGGCTTCACAACTGTGCGGAATTCATCTGAGTGATACCAAGGTGAGATCTGTACCGGATGCGCCGCAAATCGAGAAGCCGGCACAAAGCACCACAACTGCAACAGCACGAAGAGTCCCGCTCCCACACGACGAACATTGCGTTGCGTACCGGTCAGTCGACCCCAATTGCGAACTGTGGCATCAAGTAGTGCGCCCGCCCCAAAGGCCACGATCAGAATGACAAAGAGCATGTAGCGCGGGGGGACGACGGCCGAGAGAAGCGGCACGTGTGCCACCCAGGCGAATGGCGTGGGGATTTTGGTGTTGTGCCCGTTAATCCAGAACGAACTACCGAGGGACAGCGTGCCCGTGACTAAGAAAAGAACGGTGGCAATGCGCGTAACAACCAGGGAACGGTACCGCCAGGCCCCATACACCACCCCCAGGAGGAGCGGAATCCCGACATAAAAGCCCCGCTCGAGACTGGCCCCGAGCAGTTGGTCGTGCAGCGTCGAATGCCAATTCCCAATCGGTCGGAACCAGATATTGGGCTGAACGAACTCCATGAGGTCACCGTGGTGCAGCGTGGTCCAGTGGTGTGGATTGCCGCGCACGGACCATGGACCGAAGAGGCTGATGAGTACTGGACCTACACCGAGTATTCCCGCCGTCGCAACGAGCGGAAGGAATGCTTGTCGCAAACCCACAATGGCGACTCGGCGTTGGTCGGACGAGGCAAAGAGTGCGGCCACCACCAGAGCTATGAACGCCACAAAGAGCATCATGACCACTCGTTCGGCAGAAATAAGGAAATCTGCCACTAGCAAGAAGCCCAGGCTGACAGCCAACTTACGAACCGGGCCATCTTGAATCACAATTCGCCACAGCAGCCAAAAGACAATCGGCGGTATCGGCGCAAAGGTCAAGAAGAGGTGGGCGTGACCCTGGGCCAAGAAAAAGCTAGAAAAGCCGTAGAGCAGTCCGACCACAAATGCCGACAACTGCGACATCGTGAGTTTGCGAGCCACAAAGTAAGCCGAGGTAGCGCTCGCGCCGAGTGCTAGTTGTAAAAGTAAACCGTAAGTTGCAATAGCCCCGAAGAGCCACGTTACTGGAGCACAGAGAATGCCGAGGAGCGGCATCGATGTGTTGGAAAGCAAATTGATGCCGAAGGGAACATCAAGCGAAGAACTCCAGAGGGGATTAAGCCCCGCTCGCAGAGCGTGGGTCGGCCAGGCGAGAAACCAGACCTGCTGCACTGTGTCGCCCGTGACCTGATTCGCTATGAGATCACGGTTCAGAAATCCAATTTTGCTGTAGAGCACAAAGGAGTACAGGAAATACGACGAGACGATCAAGACCGTGGGGCCGTTGAATTGGTGGCGTTGGCCTGCTAGAAAACTTTTCGAAAAGCCGAGCACTCCTTCATTCTGCCATCTAATTCATGCGATTAGTAATCACCCCGAGTAATTCTGCAATTGGCACACGCACCTGTTCGGTGGTGTCCCGATCACGCAGTGTCACGGCGCTGTCCTCTAGGGAATCGAAGTCAATCGTCACGCAAAAGGGCGTTCCGACCTCGTCTTGACGGCGGTAGCGCTTGCCAATCGACTGGGTGACGTCGTAGTCCACCATGAAGTGATTCTGCAGCATCGTGAGCACCTGGCGAGAAACTGCTTCGAGCTCGGGCTTCTTCGAGAGTGGCAGTACGGCTACCTGGTAGGGGGCGAGACGCCAGTGGAGACGCAGCACCGTGCGCACTTCCCCACCCACTTCGTCCTCTTCGTAGGCCGAGAGCAGGAAGGCCATCATGGCTCGCGTGGCACCCGCGGCCGGCTCGATGACGTGTGGCGTGTAACGCTCGTTGCTGGCTTGGTCGAAGTACTCCAACTTGGTGCCACTGGCGGCCGAGTGGGCCTTTAGGTCAAAGTCGGTGCGATTGGCAACGCCTTCGAGTTCACCCCAGCCCCACGGGAAAAGGAACTCAATATCGGCCGTGCCGGTCGAGTAGTGGCTCAGCTCATCGGGGTCGTGGTGCCGAATCCGGATCTTGGACTTGTCGATCCCTAATGCTTGGTACCAGCTGTAACGCTCTTCGATCCAGTAGTCGAACCACTTCGGCGATTCGGCCGGTGGCACGAAGTACTCCATCTCCATCTGTTCGAACTCGCGAGTTCGAAAGACAAAATTCTGGGGCGTGATCTCGTTCCGGAAGGATTTACCAACCTGGGCGATACCAAATGGGGGCTTCTTGCGCGTCGTGATCTGCACGTTTAAAAAGTTGGTGAACATTCCCTGGGCCGTTTCGGGACGGAGGTAGGCCACGGCACCGTCATCTTCAATCGGTCCGGCGTGCGTTTTGAACATCAAGTTGAAGGCGCGAGCCGGGGTGAGGTCGCGACTCCCGCACTTAGGGCAGATGCCGTCAATCTGGTCTTCCCGCAGTCGCTCGTTGCACTGCTTACAGTCCACGAGCGGGTCAGTAAAGGTGGCGAGGTGACCCGAGGCGGCCCACACAGCCGGGGGTGAAAGTATCGCGGCGTCCAAACCGACTACATCGTTACGGAGTTGGACCATCGAGCGCCACCAGGCGTTCTTCACGTTGCGAAGTAGCAGTACTCCGAGAGGGCCGTAGTCGTAGGTGGAGCGGAATCCTCCGTAGATTTCGGCCGATGGGAAGACAAATCCCCGTCGCTTAGCCAAATTGATGACCTTGTCTAAGAGTTCAGGATTTGGGTTCGCTTCGACGTCGGACATGCCCTACAGGCTACCGGACGCCTCTGGCATCTCCGAAGAACGAAGTCGGAGGATTACTTGATTGGCCACGAGCCGTCCCCGTTCACTCAAAACCACGTTCGACCCTTCAATGCGAATGAGGTGAGCAATCTCATCAAGCGAAGCGAAGGCTTCGATGGGAACGCCCTTACGCGTGCGCAGTGCCAGCGATTGGGCCTCGAACTCTTGGGCGGACGAGGGAACCAATTCTTCCCCACCACGGGGCAGCGTACCCTCGTGGAGCATGGCGATGTAGCGATCAGGGGTGCGAACGTTCCACCAACGCAGTCCATCAACGTGCGAGTGTGCGGCAGAACCAAAGCCCACGTAGTTGCCACGATCCCAGTACACGTGATTGTGTCGGCATTCGTGTCCGGGCTGAGCCCAGTTAGAGATCTCCTCCCACTCAAACCCCGCCTCGGCCAGCATTTCGCCCACCACGTCATAGGCATCGGCGGAGTCGTCTTCATCGGGATACCGTTTAGGGTCTTGTCCCAATGGTGTGGCCGGTTCGGGGGTGAGCACGTAGCAACTGATGTGCGGTGGTGGGAAGGGAAGGTTGAGAATGTCGTTGACCGTCGCTCGGACATCATCAAGCGATTCCGCCCGTGAACCAATAATGAGGTCCATATTCCAGGTCGCAAAGCCGGCTTCGTTAACAACTCGGCTCACCTCTTCGTGCGCCATTGTGCCGTGACGCCGTCCCAGATCGGCCAGCACAGCCGCCCGCGTGGACTGCACCCCGAAGCTCATCCGGGTCACTCCGCCGGCCCGGTAGGCGCTGAGGCGTTCAATCGTCGCGTCTTCGGGATTGCACTCCACCGTGACTTCAACATCATCGGCCTTAGGAATGGCGTCAAGAATCCGAAGCAACTCTTCGGCGGGTAGGCGTGACGGTGTTCCCCCGCCAAAGAAAATTGTGTCGGCTGGGGCCAGTCCATCGGCGACGGCCAGTGCAATCTCTCGCAACACCGCTTCGACGTACTCAACCATGAGGTGGTCACGATCGGAGTACGTCGCAAAGGCGCAGTAGTCACAGCGGTGTGCGCAGAAGGGCACGTGAATGTAAACACCGAAATCAGACATGCTTTCGTCCGGCCAGCTCTCGAGCGAGAGCGAAGCGACGAAGGGCTTCGTCCCGTTCGGTTTTGGCGTCAATCATCGGGCGGGCGTAGTCGGGAGGAGCCAAGAGCCCTTCGCCACCACCTGGTTGGAGACACTGGGGGGCATCAACGGAAGCCAGTTCCGGTATCCATGTGTGCACGTAGGTTCCATCAGCGTCAAACCGTTCCGCCTGCAACGTCGGATTAAAGACCCGGTGGTACGGAGCGGCATCGGTACCGGTCCCCGCCGCCCACTGCCAACCGTGCTGGTTAGAGGCGATATCACCGTCAATGAGTCGCCACATGAACCACTGAGCGCCCCAACGCCAATCCAGGTGTAAGTGCTTCACCAGAAAGGAAGCGGCCACCATGCGGACGCGATTGTGCATCCAGCCCGTGGCGAGCAGCTGACGCATGCCGGCATCGACCAGTGGATAACCCGTCTGACCTCGCGCCCACAGTTGGAAACGCTCGACGGCAGCGGCGTCACTATCGACGGGCAGGTGACGCATCGTAGGTTGCAGCACCGCCGAAATGGACTGGGGGTTGTGATAAAGAACGTCGGAGTAGAACTCTCGCCACGCGATTTCCGAGAGGAAGACGCGTCGGTCTTCGCTGTCTCCGATCAGCGCGTCGGCCACTTGACGGGGATGAATCGTGCCAAATCGAAGATGGGGACTGAGCATTGACGTGCCGTCAAGACCCGGAATGTTGCGATTCGTGGCGTAGGCATCAACGCGGTCTTGAAAGAGTTCCAGAAGGCGGTGCGCCTCGGCCTCACCGGCCGTGGTCGGTCGAGCGATGGGTAGCGCCGCCAGATTTCCGAAGTAGTCGGGAACTATTCGCCCCGCCAATGCGGTGAGACCTTCGAGTGACTCGCTCGTGGCCTTGAACCACGTCGGATTGATCGGTGCGTCGAGTGGTCGAGCAATCTCGAAGGTGTCCCACACTCGACGGAACGCCGTAAAGACTTTGAAGGGCTCGTTGCTCTTAGAGAATATGGAGCCTGGCGGCACGATATACGGCGTTCCAACCTCGTGGAGTTGGGCCGAGGGCAGTTCCCGGCGGATTACTTCATCGCGCTTGATGCCCAGCGGTGAGAAGTCTTGGGTCACGAAGATCTGGGTGGCGCCCGACTCGGCCATCACGCTACGGAGAACCTCCAGAGGTGAACCGTAGCGAACAACGAGATGATTCCCCGTGGCCTCATCCAGCGCCCGAAGTGAGTCCTTCAGAAATTCAACGCGGGTCGGGCCAGCTGAGTTTACGATGCGCTTATCCACAATGAAGAGTGGTAGGACGCCGCCCTTGCCTCCCGCTGCCAACGCAGCGAGCAGTGCGGGGTTATCGGCCAGACGGAGGTCTCGGCGAAACCAGTGAATGACGGGAGGAATATTCATGGACAGCGGGACCTTACTGGAAGCCCTCGGGAGGCAGCATCTGATTGAGCGAGCGAGCCACTTTGAGCCGCTTGCCGAAGTGTTGCTCGATCGCTTCGCTGGCGAGCCCGACCACCTCACTCGTCCCAAGTGTGTCGCCCTCGCGCAGTACACCTGCGAGATCGCCGTGCAGCAGACGGCGCAAAAGAACGATGGCCTCTCTCGACACCGGACGGCCCGAGCGACAGGCGGCACAGAGTAGTCCTCCTACTTCGGCGTTAAAGGAGACGAGTGGATCACCCGCACCACAGCTCACGCACTCATTGAGTTGGGGCATCGATCCATCGAGGGCCAGCATCTTGAAGAAAAAAGCAGACGGTACGAGAAAGGGGGCGAACTCCTCATTGTCGAGCGAGAGGAGGGCTCGTGCCAACATCGTAAAAATCTCTTCATCGGGCACGTTGTCCGTCGGAACTGCATCGACCACCTCGACGAGGGCGAGTCCAGCCGAGAGACGATCGAAGTCCTGGCGAACTGTGGAGAATCGATTCACATGCTGGACTTGGCGTACCTGGTAGAGCTCGCCCTTGGACTCGGCCAGCAAAATGTCGACGTGCGCCATCACTTCCAGGCCGCTACCTAATTTGCTCGTCGTCTTACGTACGCCCTTGGCAATCCCGCGGAGTTTGCCGTGCGACTTTGTCCACAGCACCACCACACGATCCGATTCCCCCGACTTATACGTCCGAAGCACAATGGCTTCGTCTCGAATCGTGTTCACTGTTCGTCGTTGCGCTTCCGAAATTCTTGCGGCTTGCGCTTGATACCCATGAAGTTGTTAAGCCAATTGCCCCCGCCCACCAAAATGCCGAGGACGATAGGCAACGTCAGTGGAGCAACCAGGCGAGAGCCACCATTCAGCGCAATCGCCCAGAGCAGAAGGTAGACGAGTCCTCCGAGCACGATGCCGATGCGGCGCCACTTCACTGTTCAACCCCTCCGAAACGGCGGTCGCGATTTTGATATTCGCGCACGGCCTCGTAGAGGTGCTCACGGCGAAAGTCGGGCCACAGCACGTCGGTGAAAACCAACTCCGAATAGGCAATCTCCCAGAGCAGATAGTTGGAGATGCGGAACTCACCCGAGGTGCGCACCATCAAATCCGGGTCGGGAAACTCGGGGTGATAGAGGCGAGAGCGAATGGCCTTTTCGTCAATCTTGTGGGCCGGGACTTTGTCCTCGACCAATTTCTTAACGGCGTCGACGATTTCGGCGCGGCCACCGTAGTTAAAGGCCATATTGAGGGTCATGACCTTGTTGTTCTTGGTGAGCTCGGCCGCTTCGTCCATGTTCTTGAGAACCCGACGGGGCACCCGCCAGTCACGGCGACCACTGAACGTGATCTTCACCCCTTCGGCATTGAGCTCATCACGACGGCGCTTCAAGAGTGATTCATTAAAGCCCATCAAGTAGCGAACTTCGTCGACGGGGCGACGCCAGTTTTCGGTCGAAAAGGCGTAAACGGTCAAGACTTCAATGCCGGCCGCCAGGGCCCCGTAGGCCGCATCGACCAGCGCCTCTTCGCCCGCGGCGTGACCCTCCGTACGAGCCAGTCCACGATTTTGCGCCCAACGTCCGTTGCCATCCATCACTACCGCAACGTGTCGCGGCATTCGGGTTAAGTCTAACCAAGAAGGAAGTGGTATTGGGTGAGGATCTGGCACGTGAAAAACCTAGTGGACAAAGGACCCGAAGAACGTCGTGGTCAACCCCTAGTGTTCCCTTGTGAAAAGCTTCGATCCCGATGAGGATTTTCCTTACGTTGAACCCGGCGACGACGGAGGCATCTTTCTCGACGCTGATGTGGTGGAAGTCTCTACCGAAGCAACCCTGGAACTATTAAATGCCATAACGACGGCTCTGCCCGGTGGCGGCGAAAATCGGGAGGGTCAACAGCAGATGGCCGAAGCGGTCGCTACAGCCCTGACCCGCAAGCGCCATCTCATTGTTGAGGCCGGCACCGGTGTCGGTAAGTCATTGGCCTACCTGACTCCCGTCGCCATTTCGGGACGGCGCGTCGTCATAGCCACCGCGACCAAGAATCTCCAAGATCAGCTCGCCGAGAAGGATGCCCCGCTGGTCGCCGCTCGCGCGCACGGACTCAGTACGGCCGTCTTGAAGGGACGGAGTAACTACTTCTGCCTGCAAAAGGCTGAGGAGGTTGGGCCGTCGGGGAATCAAGGGACCTTTGACGAAGTCGAAGAGGTACCGACCACCATGGTCGACCAAGTTCGTCGCATTATGGACTGGGCTCAAGAGACCAAGAGCGGTGAGCGCGATGAGCTCACCTTTGAGGTCGATGAACGTGCTTGGCGAACCGTCTCGGTTAATCCCCAACAGTGCATTGGCAAGGTTCAGTGCAAGTACGGCAATGAGTGCTTTGCCGAACTCGCCAAGGAGCGAGCCGCGGCCGCTGACGTCATCATCGTCAACACCGCCCTCTACGGAGCCCATCTGGCAACCGATGGCAACATCTTGCCGACGCACGACGTCGTTGTCTTTGATGAGGCCCACGAAGTTCAAGACATCTTGGCCCGACTTCTCGGCACGACCATTGAACCTTCGCGCATCCGGGCGACCGTCGGTCTCGTTCGCATGCTCTTGGCTCCGAGTCAGCGTGATGGCCTCAAGCCCCTGCTCGATTCGGCCGATCGACTGGGTGAGCACCTCGACCTGCAAATGGAGCTAGGCGTCGTCGAGGGGCTTTCTGACGAGACCACGCTGGAGCTCGCCTCCATCGCGGCGGCCCTCAACGGCCTGCAAGATGCCTTGAAGCCATCTGGTTCTGACTCCGGTGGCGAAGTACGGCGGATCCGCGCGAACCAAGCCGTCACCCACTTGCTCGGTGACCTCGATCGGATTCAAAAACTCGGGGCGGACGAACTCATTTGGATTTCACGTGAAGGCAACGAAGTCATCATCAACCTGTCGTTAATCACCGTTGGCGAGCTGCTACGTGACTCACTGTGGCCATCAGTAACGGCCATCTTTACCTCAGCCACCATTCCTGACACCTTGGCTAAGAATCTCGGTCTGCCGGCTGACAACACGGACAAACTCACCGTCTCAAGTCCCTTTAACTATCCCGAGAACTCGTTGCTCTACGTCGCAAAGCACTTGCCGGATCGCAAGGATGAGTTGGAGTACACCCCGGCCATGTTGGAAGAACTCGTACACCTCATCAACGCCGCGGGCGGGCGGACATTGGCCCTCTTCACCAATAAGAAGTACATGGAGTCGACCGCGGCCGAAGTCGCCAAGCGAATCAACACTCCCGTGCTCGTGCAGGGCTCTCGGGCCAAAGCGACGTTGCTCGAGAAGTTCCGTGATGATGAGTCGGCCAGCCTCTTTGCTGTCGCCAGCTTCTGGCAGGGCGTGGATGTACCGGGTAAGTCCCTCTCGCTCGTCACGATTGATCGGCTCCCCTTTCAGCCACCGACCGATCCAGTGGGCAAGGCGCGCCGAGAACGGGCTGGTGACCGTGGTTTCTACGAAGTCGACCTTCCGCGCGCCACGATGATGCTGGCCCAAGGAGTTGGGCGACTAATTCGCTCCGCCGAAGATCGGGGCGTGGTCGCCGTCTTTGACAACCGACTGGCCACGGCTTCGTATCGCCACCAGATTCTTAAAAGGCTGCCACCAATGAAACGCACTGTTGACCGCAAGGACTGCGAAACGTTTTTGGAGTCGATCTAAGAGCCTCGAATTCGCACCACGCGGTGCGACGACTAGTACCCGAACCGGTCCAGCATCTCGTCGCGACCCTGCCAGCCTGGCTCGACACGCACGCGCAACTCCAAGAATGTGCCCTCGGGCATCTGCTTGCGAACTTCTGTGCCGACGTCCTTGAGCACGAGGCCACCCTTACCGATGACCATGCCCTTTTGTGAGTCCCGTTCGACCAAAATCTCGACGGTGACATTAGGAAACTCGTACTCGGACACTCGACAGTGCAAGGAGTGGGGAATCTCTTCGCGCATCTTGCGAAACAGTTGCTCGCGTACCAATTCGGCGATGTAGTGCATCTCAGAGACGTCGCTAACTTCGTCTTCTGGGTAGAAGAAGGGGCCCTCCGGCATCCGGGCGGCGACGAACTCTACGAACTCTGGCACACCTCGGCCGATCTTGGCCGAGAGGGGAAAGTATTCGACTCGCTTGGCGGCCTTTTGGGCTCCCAGCTTTTCAGCGAGCTCGTCAATCACGACGGTGGCGGCCAAGAGGTGCTTAGCAATGTCTTCGTGGGCCGTGCGATCAATCTTGTTGACGAGCACGAGCGGCAGCGGACCGTGTTCACCGGCCGCTTCCAGCATGGCTGAAAGCACTTGGCGGTCCCCGGGTCCGATTTCGCCGCGGGCTTCGATTACGCCCACGACCATATCGACTCCCGACGTCGACGCCCGAGCCGAGTTGTTCATTCGTCCACCGAGTGATGACTTCGGACGGTGAATTCCGGGCGTGTCAACGAAGATAACTTGCACGTCGCCTTCCGTCCAAATTCCCCGGACTTGATTACGAGTGGTGTGCGGTGTCGACGAGGTGATGGAAACCTTGGCCCCCACAATGGCGTTTAGAAGCGTTGACTTGCCAACGTTGGGTCGACCCAGAATGGCGACGAAGCCGGAGCGCGTCACGACTCGTCAGCAATGAGTTCGATTGAAACCTGTTCAACGCGGTGGCGGTCCATCTTGTCCACGGTAATGGCGTATGGGCCGGCCTCAAAAACGTCACCGACTTCCGGCACGCCGCCGGAGACATCAAGAACCAGTCCGGCCACGGTGTCGTAGCTACCCATTGGGAGGGCCATCTTCATGCGATCATTCACGTCTTCAATGTTGAGACGGGCGTTGACGATGCGGGGCCACGGGAGGGGCGCCTCCTCGTCAACTTCAATTTCGACGGCTTCTTCGTCGTGCTCGTCAAGGATCTGACCGACGACTTCTTCGAGAACATCTTCCAGGGTGACGATGCCAGCAGTGGAGCCGTACTCATCCACGACGATGAATAGGTGCGTCTTAGAGCCGCGGAATTCCTTAATGAGAGTGTCCACTTTGCGGGTCTCGGGGACAAAGGTTGGTTCGTTCATCTTGAGTTCGGAAAGCGCCTTTGCGCCGTTGCCCTTCTTCAATTCTTTCAACAGCCAGCGCAAGTTGACAACGCCCACGATGTCGTCGATATCCTCACCGAGAACTGGGAATCGGGTGCGACCTTCACTGACGGCGTAGTCGAGTACCTCTTGCACCGTCTGTTCGGACCTGACCGTCAGCATGTCAATACGGGGAATCATGATTTCCCGCACGATGGTCACACCCATGAGCAGCATGGAGCGAATGAAGTCTCGTTCCGATCGGTCAATCGAGGCATCCGAGTGGGCCACGGTCGCCATGGCGATGATCTCTGATTCAGTAACCTTCTGGCCATCTTCGACGCTCCCGAATGGTCGGAGCACCGCGTGCGCCAAGCTCAGCAGTACGAAGGAGATCCACTTGATGGGCCAAAACTTCAATATGAGCTCGATGATTGGCGCCGCAAAGAGTGCGGAGGAGTCCGAGTGCATCACGGCAAAGTTTTTAGGGATGGCCTCGAAAATGACGAAGATCACAACGACTTCCAGCACGGTGGCCACAATCAAGCCAGCGGCGCCGAACTGGTGCTCGGCGAGCACGCCGACCAGTGTTGCGGAAACCAACTGGCAGACGAGGATTAGTAGGAGCAGTGGATTCAGGAACTTGTCCGGCGAACTCGCGAGCCGCTCAAGCGCTGCTGCTCCTCGTAGGCGTTCGTCGTGCAACGCTGCAGCTTTCGAGCGCGACATGCGAACCAGTGCCGTCTCGGCCAGGGCGAAGAAGCCCGATAACGAGAGTAGGGCGATGACCGTAGCCATCAAAGCGGTATCGGTTGACTTCCAGGCAGCTGCGATCACTTAACAATCCTTAGGCGATAGTGACGTTTTAAGATCTCTTGCTCACGTGCTTCCATGCGCTCGGCTTCATCGTCTTCCATGTGATCCCAACCGAGCAGGTGTAGAACCCCGTGGACGACAAGTAGGGCAATCTCATCATCGAAGGTGACTTCGTGATCGACGGCGTTGCGCTCGGCCACGCTGGGACAGATCACGATGTCGCCAACGAGCTGGGGAATCATCGGAGCGATGGGCTCCCCTGGCCCCGTCCCGCCAGAATCAGGGAATCGGCCGCTATAGAGAGGTTCGTCATCAATGGGAAAACTCAAGACATCGGTCGGACCACTCTTGCCCATGAACCGTTCATTCAGGTCGGCGATGGTTGGTTCGTCCGAGAAAATGAGAGAGACCTCAACAGCCCCTCGGACGCCTTCTTCACGGAGGGCGGCCTGGGCGAGCGCCGACCAGCGCTCGAGGTCCATCACAATGTGATCTTGTTCGTCACTTACGAAGAGGTCAATAGTCATGAGGGGTGGCGGTCATATGCGGCGACGATGTCGGCCACAATCTTGGCACGAACGACGTCCCTTGCATTGAGATGCACAAAACTGACGCCCGGAACGCCTTCAAGAATCTTCTCAACCAGGGTCAATCCGCTTCGTCCACCGCCCAGGTCGACCTGCGTAAGGTCACCCGTCACTACGGCCTTGGAGCCATAGCCAATGCGCGTGAGGAACATTTTCATCTGTTCGGGTGTCGTATTTTGTGCTTCGTCCAAGATGATGAAGGCGTCGTTGAGGGTGCGTCCTCGCATAAAGGCCAGTGGAGCCACTTCAATGGTGCCCTTCTCCATGAGACGCATGGTCCCATCGGCCCCGAGCATCTCGTGCAGGGCGTCATAGAGCGGTCGAAGGTACGGGTCGACTTTGGCCATCAAGTCACCCGGCAAAAATCCCAAGCGCTCCCCCGCCTCCACGGCGGGACGAGTCAGGATAATGCGCTGCACCTGGCGGTGCTGGAGGGCTTGAACGGCAGCAGCCACGGCGAGGTAACTCTTTCCGGTTCCGGCCGGACCAATACCGAAAGTCACCGTCGAACTACTTATTGCGTCGCTGTAACGCTTCTGGCCGGCCGTGCTCGGACGGATTGCTTTGCCCTTGGCCCCGCGCATGACTTCGTGACGGAGAACCTCACTGGGGCGCAGATCATCTAAGACCATGTCGACGGTGCGACCGATCTTGGTGGCGTCGAGTGCTTGGCCACTTTCTAGAAGAAGCACTAACTCATCGAAGAGGCGGAGGACGCGAGGGGCATCTGGACCCGTGACGGCGATTTGATTTCCCTGCACGCGAATGGCCACGGCCGGAAAGGCTGTTTCAATAACCCGCAGATACTCATCGCGCGGACCCAGGAGGCCCGACATCAGATTGGTATTGGGCACGTAGGTCGTGACCGTATCGAACGTTCCGTCCGACGAAGGCAAACTCATCCGGGGGGCCACTCCATGAGACGGCCACCAATCACGTGGAGATGCAGATGCGGCACCGTCATCTGTCCGTCACGGCCCACGTTCATAACGAGACGGTAGCCCGACTCACGGATACCTTTGACGTCAGCCACTTGTTGGGCCAAGAGGGCCATTTCATCCAAGATGCCGTTGTGATCGCTCGGCAGGTGATCGGCACTCGTGATGTGGTGTTTGGGAATGACGAGGACGTGCACCGGTGCGGTGGGGGCAATGTCGTCGAAGGCGTACGCCACTGCGTTTTCCGCCACCATGGTCGAGGGGATATCTCCGGCGACGATTTTGCAAAAAAGACAGTCGCTCATTGAATAAAGCCGTTATTGCGAACGGCGCCTTCATACGATGTCACGGCCCAGCCTTCGCCTCGCAGGACGAGCAGGGTGGCCGCCACGATGGCCGCCGTCTCCCCGCGGAGCACCGTGTTCCCGAGACCAATGCGGGCCTGGTTCTGGGGCCACTCATCGGTCGCCCAACCACCTTCAGGTCCAATAGCGATGGCGCGAACGCCCCGAAGCGATCCGGTCGTTCCCGGTTCGGCCACGGCCACGTCTAGGGGGACGTCGCTGACATTGACGGGGTCTTTAATCACAATGTCGTAGGTCCGGCGGCACTGACCACTCGACTCTTCGGCAATACGGCGCCAGCGATCGAGAATCTTGTCGCGATGCTCACCCTTGAACTTCACGGACATCTGCGACGAGATCACTGGTGTAATGCTCGTCACACCGAGTTCGACCAACTTGGATACGGCCAGTTCAGACTTGTCACCCTTCAGGGGCACGAGGAACAGCTCGGTGGGATACGGCTCCGGATCCACTTCGACTTCCGACGTGCGGGTGATGGCCTTGTCGCCAACGACGGCGAAGGCCCACTTACCTTGGCCGTCGGTCACGACAATCTCCTCGCCCGCATCGGCGCGCAACACCTTAAAGAGATGGTGCGCGTCGTCCTTGCTCAGCACGGGATCTGTTACATCGGCTACACGCATTTGCGTCAACGCGTCAACGCGTCGCTCGAAATCCTTGAGACTCATTTCTTGCTCGCCTTCTTCCGTGAGAACAGACCGTGTGCCGCCTCAGCTACATCTTCCCCCCGCGCCGCCGCAAACTCGCGGAGGATGCTCTCGGCATGTTGGTCCAGGTCGGCTGGAACCTCAATAGCCAAGTGAACGAAGAGATCGCCGCGTCCTCGGTGGCGCATATGGGGAATGCCCTTTTCGCGGACTCGCAGGATGGTGCCGTGGGCGCTGCCCGACGGAATGGTGACTACTTCGTCATCTTCCAGCGTCGGAACGGTGACGGTTCCACCCAGAACGGCTTGGGTGAAGGAGATGGTGACCTCGTGATGGAGATCGTCACCGTTGCGCTCAAAGCGAGGGTCATCTTCGACGAGAAGGTGAACAAAGAGCGTGCCGTTGGGCGCTCCGCGCTGGCCGGCCGGGCCGTAACCACTGAGACGCATTGTCGATCCGTGCTCGATACCCGACGGGACGGCAATGGTGATGGTCTTCTTGTCGTTTCGGCGACCTTCGCCGCGACACTCAGTGCAGGGCTTTTCAAAGGTGCTGCCGTATCCGCTACAGGCATTGCACGGCGAGGCCGTCACCATCTGTCCGAGCATGGAATTACGCACCCGTCGTACTTGACCGGCACCGTCACAGGCGCCACACGTCTTGGCCGAAGTACCGGGCGCAGCGCCCTTGCCATCGCAGCCGGAGCAGGCGACTGGCAATGTCACAGTTACTTCGCGACTAATTCCAAAAGCCGCTTCGTGCAAAGTAATGCGGAGGGAGACTTCGGCATCGGGACCGGGCTGAGGACCGCTGCGCCGTTGACCGCCACCGCCGCCAAAGCCCTGAAAGAACATGTCGAAGAGATCCTGGACGGAACCACCGTCGAAGCCAGATTGGCCGTTGACATCCGAGCCGAAGCGGTCGTAGTGGGCCCGACGGTCGGGGTCCGAGAGAATTTCGTAAGCCTGCGAGATTTCCTTAAATCGAGCTTCGGCAACAGTGTCACCGGGATTGGCATCAGGGTGATACTGACGAGCCAAGCGTCGATAGGCCTTCTTCAGATCATCGTTCGATACCGAGCCGTCAACTTCGAGTAACTCGTAGAGATTGGGGCTAGCCACGCTGAGCCTCCACGCTCAGGCGACCGGCGAGCTGCTCGGAGACAACATCAGCCGCGGCAATAGCTTCGCCGTACTTCATACGTGTGGGACCCAGGAGGCCAACGGCTCCGGCGTTCTGACCATCAATTGTGAGCGGGGCCACGACCACGGCGCATTCGGCCAGCGGGAGATATCCGTGCTCGGAACCAATTGAGACGGAAGCGCCACGCTGAAGGAGATCTTTGAACAAAGAGACAATGACGAGTTGTTTCTCTAGGACGTCGAGGACCTGGCGCGTCGTCTCGAGCGTGTCGAAGGAGTCGGCCACTTTGGATGTGCCCCCAACAAAGACCTGCTCACCTTCGGTCTCGCCCGCTTCACTCCAGATGGCCTCTACCGCGTGGCGGACCAGTCGGGCCGGAGTCGTTGATACGGCCGGCAGCTCAAAGCGGTCACGAACGGTAGTGCCGATGAGGAGTGCCTTGAGTTGTTGAGCCGCGTCGGTCACATCTTGTGTTGAAACATCAAAATCAAGGGAGACTGTCAACTTCTGAACGTCCATGTCGGACATCGTGAGGACAATCAGAATTCGACGCTGACCAAAATCAACAAGGTGGGCGTCGCGAACGGTGGTGTTGATGTGGCCCGGTCCGACAATCACTGCGGGGTAGCGCGTGACATCCGAGAGTTTGGTCGAGATCTGTTCGTAGACCGACTTCAGCTCACCTTGAACGGAGCCGATGAACGAGCTGAGCTGTTGCACTTTGGGTGGCGAGAGTTTGCCTCGACCGAGGTGATCGACAAAGTAGCGATAGCCCTTCTCGGTCGGCACTCGACCGGCCGACGTGTGAGGCTGCTGGAGATACCCGGAACGCTCAAGGGCGACCAACTCGCTGCGGATCGTGGCCGGTGAGGCAGAGATACCGGCGGAACCATGAATTGTCTGCGAGCCAACGGGATGGGCGGTGTCGATGTGAGCCGTGATGACGGCGGCCAGGACGGCAGCCTTGCGAACGTCCATGTCGTCGGCTGATTCTGGTGTTGTACGTGGTGCGGGGCGCGTCATCAATCCTCCTTCTGGCACTCAATCCTACCGAGTGCCAGAGAAATCGTGCTTCTTGAAGCCGGGCGCCGAGGGCCCGAATAGTTGCCATCTAGCCTAAAGAAAGGAGGTCGCTATGCCGGGAATTCCCCACGCCGATGTCACAATCGACGCCAATATTGTCCGGTCGCTCATGGCCACTTCCCCTTGGCCCGCTTCGGAGGATCCGTCGTTTTGGGCTCGGGGATTTGACAATGAGATCTGGTGCGTGGGCCATCGGGCCGTTCACCTCCCCCGTCGCCACGAAGCAGTCGGCGCGCTGCGTAATGAACAGCGGTGGTTAAACGAAGTTACCCGTTCCCTGCCCGTCCAAACCCCGGCCGTGCTCTTCGCCGGTGAACCAACTGCGCAGTATCCCTACCCATGGAGCGTCACCCACTTCGTGAACGGTCGCACCGGTTTTGACTCTCCATTAAAAGTTCGCGCTGCGAGTGCCGCCACGCTAGGTGCGGCGCTACGTGCCCTCCATCGCGCTGCTCCACCTGACGCACCTCGCAATCCCCTGCGCGGCGTAGCCCTCGACCGCCGGAGTGAAAATCTTCAGACTCGTCTAACGGCCGTAGATTCCCAGACGGCGGAGATTGTCATGCCTCACTTCGACCGCGGCCTGACCGCCCAACCCTTCACAGATCAACCAGTGTGGATCCACGGGGACATTCATCCCGGCAACCTCATCTACGACAATCAGGAACTGGTGGGCCTTGTCGACTTCAGCGACTTGGCCTGTGGCGACCCCGCAGTGGACCTTGGTGGTGCCCTATTCTCGCTGCCAGTCGTGGCTCACGGGAGTTTTTGGCAGAGCTACGGCAACGAAGACGAAGGGCTTCGGTTGAGGGCGCTGGGCTGGACCGCGCTGCTGGCCATCTTGCATCTACAAATTGAAATAGCCGAACACACGGTTTTGGCTTGCGAAGCCTTGGCGTGGTTAGCGCGGCTGACTAGTCCTCAAGTTTGAGGGCGGCCACGAAAGCCTCTTGGGGCACTTCGACGCGCCCAATGTTCTTCATGCGCTTCTTACCTTCTTTTTGCTTCTCCAAAAGTTTGCGCTTTCGAGTGATGTCACCGCCGTAACACTTGGCCAGCACGTCTTTACGAATGGCCTTCACCGTTTCGCGGGCAATGATGCGCCCACCGATGGCCGCCTGTATGGGCACGTCAAACATTTGCCGGGGAATCAGTTCCTTGAGGCGCTCCGCCATCCGACGTCCGTAGTACTCGGCGTTGGACTTATGGACAATCGTCGAAAAGGCGTCCACAGCAGCCCCGTTAATAAGGAGATCAACACGGACCAGCTGACTGGTGATGTACTCACCGGGTTCGTAGTCCAAACTGGCATAGCCCTTGGTGCGACTCTTCAGGGCGTCGAAAAAGTCGATAACCACTTCGGCGAGAGGAATCTTGTAGCGAATCTCCACACGCTCCACGGAGAGGTAGTCCATCTTGGTCATTTCGCCACGACGGGACTGACAGAGGTCCATCACTGCGCCGAGATACTCCGAGGGCGTGAGGATGGAGATGTCCAACATCGGTTCGTCGATGTGATCAATGCGGCTGACCTCAGGCATCTCGGTGGGATTGTCGATGTACTGCTCGGATCCGTCAGTGAGATAGGCCCGATACACCACTGAGGGAGCCGTGGCGATAATCGCGAGGTCAAACTCACGCTCGAGACGCTCACGCACAATCTCCATGTGGAGCAGTCCCAAGAAGCCGCAGCGGAATCCAAAGCCGAGGGCGTGGGATGTCTCGGGCTCAAACGTAATGCTCGCGTCATTAAGTTTCAGCTTGTCGAGGGAGTCACGAAGGTCGGGCAAGTCATCGCCGTCGATGGGGTAGATGCCACAAAAGACCATGGGCTTGGGGTCCTGGTACCCGGCCAACGGTTCGGTGGCCGGCTTCACGGCATCAGTAACGGTCTCACCAGACTTCGCCGAACCGACTTCCTTGATGCCGGCGATGAGATAACCCACTTCACCGGGCCCGAGGGCCGGGAGCGGCAGCATGGCCGGCGTGCGCTTGCCAATCTCTTCAATGTCGTAACTGTTGCCAGCCTGCATCAAACGAATCCTTTGGTTGGCCCGCAGCGTGCCCTCCATGATGCGGACCGACGAGATTACGCCTCGGTACTGATCGAAGTGCGAGTCAAAGATGAGACCGCGCAACGGAGCCTCGGGGTCACCTTGGGGTGCTGGAATACGGTCCACGATGGCGCGCAGCAACTCGGGCACGCCCACACCGGTCTTGGCCGAGATGGTCAAGATCTGATCCGAGGGAATACCGAGGACTCGGTCGAGCTCTTCGCGGCACCGGTCGGGGTCGGCCGCGGGCAGGTCGATCTTGTTAAGAACGGCCACAATCTCCAAGTTGTTTTCGATGGCCTGGTAGCAGTTGGCCAACGTCTGGGCCTGAATACCCTGGCTGGCGTCGACGAGGAGAACGGCCCCTTCACAGGCGGCCAGCGATCGAGATACTTCGTAGCCAAAGTCCACATGGCCGGGCGTATCGATGAGATGCAGAATGTGGCCCTCAAACTCGACGCGGACGTTCTGGGCCTTAATGGTGATACCCCGCTCCCGTTCAATATCCATGGAGTCGAGGTACTGGGCCCGCATATTGCGTGAGTCGACCGCGTGCGTGATCTCCAAGATGCGGTCCGACAACGTCGACTTGCCGTGGTCAATGTGGGCAATAATCGAAAAATTGCGGATTTTCGACTGGTCGAGCGGAGTAAAAGGAGTGGCCACGGTGGATTCAGGCTACCCG
>CAFBLN010000007.1_pt1 | contig 31347 bp, 31 predicted proteins | sample 7268151 | NCBI WGS metagenome assembly CAFBLN01 (sample SAMEA6814035, study PRJEB35770) | uncultured Acidimicrobiaceae bacterium | biome: Freshwater; feature: Freshwater reservoir; material: water | place: Czech Republic | collected 2017-05-23 | depth 30m m
CTGGATTGACTGGTGGATTCCCGCCTCTGATCCTCGCGTCAGCGATGATGTCCGCCGAAACGCCCTTCTGCCGGGCGAGTGGTGGTATCGCGCCATGGTGAACTTTCTCCCAACGGCCCCCGCGGTCGTCGGCGATGGCGTTTCGGGGCCGAAGGAACTGCGAACGGCCTGTTTTGCCACATCGGGCCCGGGTGAACTCTTCTACGAAGGGCGAAAGCTCGTTGGGGTCACCCAGTGGCACGTTCGCGAGGGAATCTTCCTGTCAACGCTCCTGCCCGCCCGTTCAATCGCCGCACTGGCCAACCTTCTGGCTGAATGTCCCGAGGGCATGAGCGAAGCGCTCGAGGCCGTATTGACGCTCGATTCGCTCAATTTGGTCCCAGAAGCTGAGGCCATAGTGGATCGCGTCCTAGGCGCCTCGGCCGTTCAGCACCGCCGCAACCTCATGCTCCTGGCCTAAGCCAAGCCTTAAATTCCCACTGTTTTGCCCTTTACGGGCATTTTCTTGCCCAGATTCGGCAATTTCGTGCCATTTTCGATTTGCGCACCCCCAAAATGTCGCCTACCATGGCATAAATGGCACAAAGTGGAGCAAAAGGCACACTAAGTGGAGCAAAATGGAGTACGTTTGTACTTCAAGAGGGGGAGGTGAACCGTGACGCTGTTTGTTGGTAACTATCGACATTCGATTGACGAAAAGGGACGCCTGGTTCTCCCGTCACGCTTCCGCACCCCATTTGAGGGTGCCGGGTACATCGCCCCGTACGAAATGAATGTCGTCGGTATTTGGACCGTCGAGAACTTTGAGCGTGATTATGAAAAGCGCTTCGCACGTCTGCACGAGAGCGTGGAGTACGACGAACGGTTTCGTAATACGAACTTCCACACCTATCAAATTGAGATCGACAAGCAGGGTCGCTTTTTGTTGAACCCGCAGCTTCGTGAGATGTTCAACCTGGACGGTGAAGTGGTTTTCGCCGGAAATGGTGACCACATTGAAGTGTGGACACCCGAGGCCTACGCATCAAGTATCGAGGCGAACGTCGCGATTTTTGCCAAAACAATCGCATGAACCGAGGGGAAGTACTGACAAATCAATTTACGAACGTGAGCAGCGCTGGGATCTTGCGCCGCTCGCCGACTAGCACTCAAAGAGCAACCTCCTCCGCCCGCTCGTTGGTGTTTCGTCCCGATCCCCTTTGGGACGAGTCAGTCGGCGAGCAGCGAATGACCCGAGCTTTCAACCACGTTCCCGTCCTCGAATCTGAGGTGCTTGCCGCGTTTCGTACCGTCGCGCCCGGCATCATTATTGATGCCACGCTGGGTGGTGCCGGTCACGCCAGCGCGCTTCTTGCGATGCGCGACGATATCGCCGTTCTCGGAATCGATCGTGACCCGATTGCCCGTCATGCAGCTACGGAGCGTCTGGCACCATTTGGTAACCGCGCTCGCGTCGTGGCTGGCACATTCTCCAAGCTCGTTGAGTTTCTGCGGAGTGAGAGTCAGTGGATTGCTGGACGAGAAGTAGTCGGAGTCTTTGCAGACCTTGGTGTTTCATCACCGCAACTCGATGACGAGGCGCGCGGATTCTCATTTCGCGCCGACGCCCCACTCGATATGCGCATGGATGGAACCACTGGCATTACTGCAGCCGAATATATCGCTTCGGTGGAACTTGATGAACTACGCACGCTTCTCCGCGAACACGGAGAGGACAAATTCGCGCACGCTATTGCCAAGTCCATCCTCGCCCGTCAGCCAAAAACGACCAGTGAACTAGTAACCGCCGTCGAGGTTGCAGTGCCGATGGCCGCTAGGCGTCGTGGGAATGTAGCCACGCGTGCTTTTCAAGCCCTACGAGTTGCCATTAATGAAGAAGTTCGTGAGCTCGACGAAGTACTGAACGGGGCTGTTGAAGTGTTGGCGGTTGGGGGAGTCCTTGCGGTGATCTCCTATCACTCAGGCGAAGATCGTGTTACGAAAGAGTTTTTGAAGTATCAAGCCACGGGCGGCTGTACCTGCCCCGTGATTTTGGGTTGCGTGTGTGGTGCGGTCGCCACAATGACGGTCCGTCGGGGCGGCGCGATTGTGGCTAGTGCCGAAGAACTCACGCGTAATCCTCGTTCTCGGTCGGCACGCATGCGTGTAGGCGTCAAGGTGCTGTCGTGAGCGTTATTTCCACACCACGCCGGGTTTCACTTGAACCCAAGCGCAGTACTCGTGCATCGGGTCGGCGCACGGCGACGGCACGCGTTGCTCGGCGCATCACTACGCGACGGATTTCGATCACCCTCCCGGCAATTCTCTTAGCGCTGGCCGTGTTGACAATCGGGGCCCTGATATCTGCCAATGCTCGACAGATGCAGATTGGGGCAATGCAGCGTCAGCTCCTTGACGCTCAATCGAGTTACGCAACTTCCGTAGATGAGTTCACGAGGGCCGCCGCGCCTGAGCGCATCGCCACCGCGGCGGGTCACATGCACCTCGTCGTACCCCAGACAGTCATTCAGATTCACCAGGCACCGTTGGACGTGCGATTGGCGCCGCCACGCTTCGTTGGGGGCGCCACAGTGGTGTCACGAGTAGTGACTTCGTCACATCTCCCCACTGCCGCACCTGCACCAAAGCAGAGGTAGTGGCAAATGAACGAGGTGAACCCGTGGCTTCACAACCGGGTACGACCTAGGACGACTCGACGAATCGGCGTTGTCTGGGGAATCTCCTCACTGCTGATTCTTCTAATGTTGGTACCCGTTGGAAACCTCCAAATACTTGAGCACGCGAAGTGGAAGAGCATCTCTAATGGGCAGGTGCACCACACCATTTCCGTGCCCGCATTGCGTGGTGGAATCTACGACCGTTACGGTGCGGTGCTCGCAGTATCCAGGCCGACGTATCGCGTAATTGCCAACAACTTTCAGATCGACCATCCCCGCACGACCGCCGAACAGATCAGTAAATGGGTCGACATTCCTGTGCCTCGGTTAACCAAAATGCTGAAGCGTAAGTCGGGATACGTTGTTCTGACCAACTCAATGAGCGTAAACGATGGTCGGGACTTGCAGCGGTTGAGTCTCCCGGGACTGGTCATCGAACAGTCGACGGATCGCTCATCGCCCAACGGCATGTTGGCTCGCTCGCTGCTTGGATATATCAACGCGTCAGGAAGTGGCTCGGCTGGATTGGAGACTCAGTACGAATCACTGTTAGCGGGGCAGGCTGGTGAAGCGGAAGGCCTAACAAATCAGTCAGGCCTAGCGCTGCCCGGATCATCGACTCGTGTGATTAAAAAGGCGAAGTCCGGCATGAGTCTTGAGCTCACTATCGATTCGGCCCTGCAATTTGTCACTGAACAGACGTTGGCGAAGCAGCTTCGCGTAACGGGTGGTTATTCAGGTGTGGCCATCGTGATGAATGTACGCACCGGTGAAATTCTCGCCAACGCTTCACTCGTCAACCATTCGGTGGCGGCTGGCCCCTTGACGCCAGTCACTGACTGGGGGTCGAGCATTGGGGTCCCTGAAATCCGTCAAACCATTATGAACCTCGGTATTACTCAGGTCTACCTTCCCGGTTCGGTTTTCAAGATTGTCCCGTTCTCGGCCGCGCTGCAAGCCGGCGTAGTCAGCCCCACGACGCGTTTTCAGGTTCCTTATTCAACGCGCGTGGGCACACGACTTTTTCATGATGCGGAACGACATGGAGTCTTAAATCTGAGCACCACGGAAGTACTCAGTCAGTCCTCCAACATCGGCACCTATCTGATTGCACGAAAGGTTGGCAAGGTAGGACTTCTTTCGCAAGTAAGCCAGATGGGATTTGGTCACATGACGGCTCTGGCGTATCCCGGCGAATCCAGTGGCCTGCTCAAAACGACCACGACGTGGTCTGACTCGGACATGGTGGCGCTACCCATCGGTCAGGTCAATGCCGTGACCCCGCTTCAGGTACTTGATGCCTATAACGCCATTGCCAACAATGGAGTCTTTGTTCAACCCAAGTTGGTACGGGCGCTGATTCATCCCGATGGCACCATTCGGGCCACACCGAGTTCCAAGAAGCATCGTGTCCTGTCGACGACCATCGCAGCCGAGCTCAACGCAATGCTTCAAAAAGTCGTCTCAGTGGGTACCGGCACGGCGGCTTTTGTCCCGGGCTACCTCGTTGCCGGCAAGACGGGCACGTCTCAGATTGCCAGTCGGAACACTGCGAGTTTCGTCGCCGGTGCCTATAACGCGACATTCGTTGGCTTCGCTCCCGCAGATCATCCGATCCTTTCAACCATTGTTGTCATCCAGCGACCACGGACCTCAATTTTTGGGGGAGTGATCTCGGCCCCTGTTTTTCAGCGCATCATGGCCTACGCCCTCCACCACTACAACATTCCGTTGACCGCAAAGCACGGACAGAAAATTACCCCGGGCTCCACATCGTTCCACTCGGATGTGACGTGATGCGACTCGGTGACCTTTTTCCAACGTGGAGTCTCGAACTGGAGCAGTCCGAAATTTTGGTTTCGCGTATTGAGATCGATTCACGCCACTGTGAATCTGGTGTGGTGTTTTTCGCACTGCCTGGAACGCATGATGACGGATCACGATTTGTCGAAGATGCACTCAATCGCGGTGCTGACTTCGTCGTTGGAGTCGAAGGACAAGTCGTCAGCGGTGAGCGAATCGTGAGTCTCCCGCGGGGGCAGATATGGGAAGCATTAGCAGAAGCGAGCTATCGAATCGTTGGTGATCCGCAGCGAGAGCTTCAACTGGTAGGCGTTACGGGTACGAACGGTAAGACGAGCGTGGTGACCTTCGTCACTTCCCTACTGCGACACCTCGAACGCGATGCAGCCTCGATTGGAACCTTGACGAATGTACGAACAACTCCAGCGGCCCCGGAACTTGCACGAACCCTGCGGGCGTATCTGTCTGAATGGAACCCCGCTCCCGTGCGACCCGTCGTTTCGCTAGAAGTCTCTAGCCACGCTCTCGTTCAGCACCGTGTTGATTCACTACGTTTTGATGTGGGGATCTTCACCAATCTTTCTCGCGATCACCTTGACTACCACGGAACGATGGAGAACTACTTAGACGCGAAGGCGCAACTCTTTCAGGACGGTCGGAGTCGCCACGCCATTGTGTGGGATGCAGGCGAGTGGTCGTCAAAGATTGTTGCTACCGCTGACTGCCCAGTAACTACGGTGGACCACCGCTCCGTGAGCAATCTGGATGCCCAGGTTGGCAGCCTGCGATTTTCTTGGAGACAGTTGGACGTGGTGGCACCATTGACTGGGGCCTATAACGCCATAAATCTCGTTCTGGCAATGGAAGCCTGCGTTCAGCTCGGCGAGGATCCCGCGCGAGTAGCGGTTGCCGCCAGTCACGTCGAACCAGTTCCCGGTCGCTGTGAGGTCGTCGCTGTGGATCCTTCGGGAGTGCTGCCAATAGTGGTTGTCGACTATGCCCATACGCCTGATGGCCTGGCGACGACTCTGGGCAACCTACGAGAGATTCACGACGGTCGGATTATCACCGTATTCGGGTGCGGAGGTGACCGTGACTCCGGCAAGCGATCACTCATGGGCGAGATTGCCAGCCGATTATCCGACGTGGTGTTCGTCACCAATGACAATCCACGCACTGAGGACCCCAATGAAATCGCTCGCCAGATCAAGACCGGAATGAAATCGGACCTCGAGGTCTATACGGTGCTCGATCGTCGCGAAGCAATCCGTGACGCCTTGGCACTGGCGGCACCCGGCGATCTGGTGCTGATTGCTGGCAAGGGTCACGAAAAGACGCAGTTCATAGGTACGACTGTGCTCGACTTCGACGATGTCCAAATTGCGAATGAACTACTGAAGGAGAAACTGTGCTGAGTTTGATGGAAGCCGGAGGAGTGAGTTTCTTGCTTGCACTTTTTACTACGCCACTTTTAATCCGTTACCTCCGTGCCCACAAGTTCGGGCAACGCATTCGTGAAGACGGCCCCCAGACACACCTAGTTAAAGAAGGAACGCCCACAATGGGCGGCACTGTGATTGTGGGCGCCGCAATTCTTGGTTACCTTGTGGGTCACATCGGCACCTCGGTTGCGTTCAGTCGAGCCGGCATTCTGGTGGTGTGCGTCACCCTGGCTTCGAGTCTGGTGGGATTTGCCGATGACGTGATTTCGATTCGAAATGCGCGAAATCTCGGTCTCAACAAGCGCGCTAAGTTCGTCGCCCAGTTGGCTATCGCCATTACTTTTGCCGTGCTCGCCGTGGAATGGGTAAAAACCTCCACAACGTTGTCGTTCACTCGCTTCGATTTCCCTGGGTGGGAACTTGGGGCCATTGGGTGGGGGTTGCTAGCCATCTTCATGCTGGTGGCTTCTTCTAATGCCGTAAATCTGACCGACGGGCTGGATGGACTCGCTGCGGGTTCGTCGACATTTTGTTTTGGCGTTCTGGCCATCATCGGATACTGGCAGTTCCGTCACAGCTTTACCCAAAACCTCTATCACTTACCTGCGGCACTCGATCTTGCACTGGTGGCGGTTGCTCTGGTTGGGGGCTGTTTGGGATTTTTGTGGTGGAATGCCGCTCCTGCGAAAATCATCATGGGAGACACGGGATCACTCGCTATCGGAACTGGACTCGCCGCGCTTTGTGCGCTGATGAATCTCGACATGCTGCTCATCGTCATTGGCGGGCTCTTCGTAGTGGAAACCGCATCTGTGATCCTCCAAGTCTTCTCCTTCCGCGTCCTGGGACGTCGCATCTTCAAAATGGCACCGATCCATCACCACTTCGAGTTGAAGGGCTGGCCCGAGACGACCGTCATCATTCGCTTTTGGATTTTGGCGGGCCTGCTTGCGGCATTGGGGCTAGGTATCTTCTACGGTGACTTCGTCAAGATTGCCAAGGTCGTCTAGTGGCTCGGGGCGACTCTTTTATCGGTGAGCGTTCGCTTCCGAGGTGGATCCGTGGGATTGCCCTCATACTGGTCGTCGTCGGCACGATTTTCGTCGTTATCATTTCCGGTCCAGTCCAAAAACTTGAAGGTTCCGCCCTCGTCACCTTCATCGTCAAAGATCTATCCTTCGTCTTCCTGTCTCTCGTGGCTATGTACATTGGCCGGCGTGTCACGCGTTCGTTCTTACTGCGGATTCTTCCGTGGATTGGGGCCGTTGGATTTATACTGACCGCCGCCGTATTGGTGCCAGGCATAGGTACGCAAATCAACGGAGGCCGCCGGTGGCTCGTTGTTGGAATCTTTCAATTCCAGCCCTCTGAACTCATGAAGTTGATTGTTTGCGTGGGCCTGCCCCTCGTGCTCGTGGAGCGGCGCCACTATCTCTTTGGTCGGATCCACCCCGTGGTCGCATGGGGAATTGCGCTAGTTGGACCTGGCCTCGTGTTGCTCGAACCCGACATGGGTACCGGTGCGGTGATTGTCTTTATCTCACTGGCCATTGTCTGGGTCTGGGGTATCAATCCCTATTTTTTGAAGTGGTTCGCGGCGCTGGGTATCGTTGGGGTTGGAACGTCTTTCGCCATCTTCCCGTACCAGTTGCAGCGGTTAATTGATGTCTACATCCCCCGACTCTGTGATCCTCAGAACAACTGCTATCAGCTGAACCAATCCAAAATTGGATTGGGGTCGGGTGGGATTATTGGGCCAGGACCCGGCCACATACGTTCGGCTTGGGGTTTTCTTCCTAACGCCAATACTGACTTCATCTTCTCGGTGATTGGCGAAGCCTTCGGCTACGTGGGTTCGGTAGGCATAATTGTGATCTACGTCGCATTTCTCTACTGCGGGATGCAGGCCGCACTTAACTCGCGAGACGAAGCGGCAAAGTATGTGGCCATTGGAATAACCACGTGGTTTGGAATTGAGACGGCAATTAATATTGCTTCGTGTATCGGGCTTTTTGCCGTGACGGGCATTCCGCTCCCACTGGTTTCCTATGGTGGTACCGCACTCGTCGTAAACATGATGGCCGTAGGTGTATTGATCAATATCGCTGAGAATCGTGGCTTCACTCGGCTACCTATGCGAGAGACAATCTCGTTACTCGGTCGGGCGTAGGTGGGCATGAAGTTCGTAATCACTGGCGGTGGCACGGGTGGGCACATTTTCCCTATGACGGCCGTCGCCGACTCGCTGCGGAGCAGCGGCGTCACGGCTCAGGAGATTCTCTTTGTTGGATCGCGTCGTGGTCAGGAACGAGCGTTGTTGGGATCAAGAGATGAGCGCCTCATTCTCTTGCCGGGTCGTGGTATTCGCCGCTCCGTTACTCCAGTAGCACTGTGGAATAACACCGGCGCCGCGATACGAGTGGTTTGGTCCGTCGTGGTGGCCATTGCCACCACGCTGCAGTTACGTCCTGAAGTCATTGTTTCTGTTGGTGGGTATGCGGCGTTTCCGATGGTACTGGCCGGAGCTCTTCTTCGTCGACCCATGGTCTTCATCGAACTTGACGCTTCGATGGGACTCGTGCATCGAATCTTTCACCGGAGCGCACGACGGATTTGTTTCGGCATTGCGCCGGCGTCACTGCCTACACGAGGGATGGTCACGGGTGTGCCCCTTCGCCCATCCATTGAACTGATTTCACGAGATTTCGAGAAGCGAGTGAGTGCGGCGACCGCCGTGGGAGTCGACCCACAGCGCCATATTGTCGTCGTTATGACCGGATCCCTCGGTTCGACGACAGTGAATAACGCCGTATCTCAGCTGGCGGAGCTGTGGGCCGATCGGCAAGATGTCGCCATTGTGCATGTAACGGGCAAGCGTGATTTTGATCAGATGCAACACCGGCGACCCCATTCAAGTGAACTGCAATACGTACTGCTCCCGTTTGCCGATGCAATGAGTGACCTGTGGACCTTGGCCGACACTGCTATTTGTCGTGCTGGCGCCACTACGGTGGCCGAGTTGACCTTTCTCGGCATTCCCTCCATATTGGTTCCCCTGCCCAATGCCCCTGGTGACCACCAAACCATGAATGCTCGCTCAGTGGTCGACGTTGGCGGAGCGCGCATGCTGCCTGATGATGTCTGTTCTGCTAACTCGTTAGCGGCCGCTATTGACGACTTACTGAGAGACCCCCTCTTACGCGAACAAATGGGTTCCGCGGCGAAAAATATGGGCCGTCCTGACGCAGCTCGACACATTGCTCGTGTCGTGCAGGCGGTTGCGCACGGTGAGTAACGCCTGGCCTCCGCGACGCGTCCATATCGTTGGTATCGGTGGCGCGGGGATGAGTGGGTTGGCCCGGTATCTCGCTGGACGGGGCTGTGTAGTTTCCGGAAGTGACGCCGCCCCGAGCGACACACTCACTGATCTTAAAAAATCCATGGCGGTCTATGTCGGAAGCGATAGCGACGTGGCTGCGAACGCGGATGTCGTGACGCTGTCTCCCGCAGTTGGAGCGAACGATCCGGAGATCCGTGCGGCCTACGATGCTGGAATACCAGTTCTTACTCGCGCCGAATTCCTGAGCCGCTTGACACAGGATCACGACGTGGTGGCCTTCGCCGGAACCCATGGCAAGACCACTGCGACCTCGATGTATCTCATGGTGACGCAAGCGGCGAATCAGAACCCGTCGTGGCTACTCGGAGCCCCGATTCGTGGTTTTGGCGACAACGGAGGGTACGGGTCTCACCAATTGGTCCTCGAACTCGATGAGAGCTATGGAACATTTTCTCAGGTGGCTCCAACTTCGCTCGGCCTTCTTAACGTTGAGGCCGACCATTTGGATCATTACGGCGACTTGGCTGGAGTCCAACAAGCTTTTCGGGCTCTCGTATCGCGTACCAAGCGTCAAGTCGTAGTTTGGTACGAATCCTCTGCGCATGAGCTCGTCCGAACAGTCCATTCGGTAGTAACAGTTGGCGTTGACGAACGGGCGACATGGCGAGTTGGAGACGTGCAGCTTGAACCGACGCGAGCGACCTTCACCCTGCAGTCAGCCGACACCGCGCTGGAGATTGTCTTGCATGTTCCTGGTTATCACAACGTCGTCAATAGCGCCGTAGTGGCCGTAATGGCACTGACGAATGGAATTGAGCAGAATGCCGTCGTCGATGGTCTGTCGAGATTTAGTGGTGCGCCACGCCGCTTCCAAGTGCATGGTGTGATTTCCAATGGCACCGCACTCGTCATCGAAGACTATGCCCACCTACCAAGTGAGATCCGAACCGCCATCACGACCGCTCGTGGTAGTGAACAACGTAAGGTGATTGCTGTCTTCCAGCCACATCGAATCACGCGTACCACCAATCTGACCAGTGAATTTGGAACTGCCTTTGAGGGTCTTGATGAGTTGATCGTGACGGATATCTATAGCTCGGGCGAGCCGAATCCCGACGGAATAACTGGCCAACTCATCGTCGACTCCGTACGGGAACAGTCATCAACGTCCGTTAGGTATATCGCTGGCCGCATCGAAGCGGCCGCCTATATTCGTTCCATACAGCACCATGCCGACGTCTTGTTGGTCCTTGGTGCCGGTGATGTCGGGGAGATTGCCTCGTGGCTAACGGGGGAAGTACATGAGCATTGACGACCTGCTGCGATCTGCGGGTATTCAAAGTCTCCACTATGGAGACTTTGGTGCTCTGACGACCTACCGCACTGGCGGTCGCGCACAAGGATTTCTCACTCTGGAGACCCGAGACGACGTAGTGGCGCTCGGGGGCCAATTGGCGACGTGCGAGCCAATCACGGTCTTGGGTAATGGATCGAACATGCTGGTGGCCGATAGGGACTACGAAGGTGTGGTGATTCACCTCGGTGAAGGGTTTGCTTCGCTCGAGGTCGATCGCTCCGAGCAAGGTTCTGCTCTAGTCACCCTCGGTGGCTCACTCGACCTCCCAGTCGCCTCACGACGAATTGCTGATCTTGGCTACACGGGCTTCGAATGGGCAGTAGGCGTTCCGGGAACTGTTGGGGGAGCCGTGACGATGAATGCGGGCGGCCACGGTAGCGATATGGCTGCCTCCGTGACGTCGGTTGAACTATGGCGCATCGATGAGCAGCGCTTCGAGATTGTTCCTGCGTCCCAGCTGCGCTTCGCCTATCGTTCCAGCGCTATTGGACCTCGTGACATAGTGCTTTCGGCGACGATACGCGTGACTGAAGGAGCAGCAGAAGAGTCGAAAGAGCAATTGAGAGAAATCGTGCGATGGCGCCGAGAACATCAACCTGGCGGGTCAAATGCGGGGAGTGTTTTTCGGAATCCATCCAACGAAAGTGCCGGGGCGATCATCGAACGTTGTGGTCTTAAGGGTCACCGTATTGGTACGGCGCAAGTATCCGAGAAGCACGCGAATTTTATCCAGGCTGATACGGACGGTCACTCAGTCGATGTCCGCAGGCTTATTCAGTTTGTTCATGACGCGGTCCTACGGCGTGAAGGAATTGACCTTCTGACAGAAATTCGTTTCGTGGGTTTCGATGAGTAGGGGCAAGACTAAGCATGTACGAGGGCCTTTCTTTCGTCGATTTCTTTCGTTTACGGTGGTGTTGACGCTGCTCGTTGCGGGCGGTAATGCTCTGCTGAACGTTAATTACTTCCGCGTGCAGGCCATTGAAATAACTGGCAACACTCACGAGTCAGCGGGCGAACTAATTTCCGTTACCGGCCTCGATCAAAATCCTCCGATGATTTCCATTAACTCGCAAGACATCACGAACCAGGCACGAAGCCTCCGTTGGGTGGAATCCATTCGCGCCATTCGTCATTGGCCCCATCGCCTTACATTGGAAGTAGTCGAACGTAAGCCAGTAGCGGTAGCGGCTGACCCTACGGGGGCACTCTTTCTCGTCGACGCTCATGGCATCCAACTGGACCCGGCGATTGCGGGCGTCAATCTTCCTCGTCTCGAAGCGCTGGCTTCGACTGCGCCCTGGGCCTATCGTTCCTGGGCGCGCCCTGCGGCGGGGGTGGCCGCGCAGCTCCCTGTGGCTTTCGCACATCAGGTGGCGGTGATCCAAATATCTCGAAGTGGTGAACTTCGTCTCAAGATGACCACTCCCGTGACATTTATTCTCGGACGTTTTAGCAATCTCCGTGAAAAGTTTGTGGCCGTCGCCTCAGTGATTGCTCACCAGACTCTTCGGCACGGGGCTGTAGTCGACGTGTCGGTTCCGTCGGCTGTGACCATTCAATAGGGGCTCCATTTGACCGCCCCCACCGTCGCGGGTAGCCTCAACCCTTGTATTCCGCAACTTTTAAGAGGAATTTCCCCTCGTCGAGAATGTTTGCGAGAATAGAAGAACGCTTGAAGGGAAGTCCATGAACTTGCAGCAAACCAACTACACGGCTGATATCAAAGTCTTTGGTGTCGGTGGTGGCGGTGTTAACGCCGTCAACCGCATGATCGAGGCGGGGCTACGCAACGTCGAGTTCATTGCAGCCAATACTGATGCGCAGGCACTCTTGATGAGTGGTGCTGAAGTGAAACTTGACATCGGTCGGGACTTAACTCGAGGCCTCGGAGCCGGTAGTGACCCCGACATTGGTCGCCAAGCCGCCGAAGATCACCGCGCGGATATCGAAGAAGCAATTGGTGACGCCGATATGGTGTTCATCACAGCCGGTGAGGGTGGTGGTACTGGAACTGGTGCAGCGCCAATCGTTGCCGAGATTGCACGCCAAAAGGGTGCATTGACAATCGGTGTTGTAACTCGTCCGTTCGCATTCGAAGGTAAGCGTCGTGCGGCGCAGGCCGAGAAGGGTATTCAAAACCTTCGCGAAAAGGTCGACACGCTTATCGTTATTCCTAATGACCGCCTGATCACCAAGGCGTCAGCGCAGACCACCATGGTGGACGCCTTCCGCATGGCTGACGAAGTTCTCCTGCAGGGTGTTCGTGGTATCACTGACTTGATTACGAATCCTGGTGTGATTAACACAGACTTTGCGGATGTCAAGGCAATCATGAGTAATGCCGGCACGGCCATCATGGGCGTGGGTCAGTCAACCGGCGAAGGGCGCGCCATCAGCGCAGCCCGTACGGCGATCACGTCACAGTTGCTGGAAGCGGAAATCAAGGGTGCTCGTGGCATTCTGGTGAACATTGTGGGTTCAGACAGCCTGAGCCTTCAGGAAGTCACTGACGCCATGAATATCGTCCACGACGTCGCTCACGAAGATGCCAACATAATCTTCGGCACGGCACTTGACGAGAGCCTGGGTGACGCCGTTCGTGTCACCGTTATTGCCGCTGGTTTTGAACGTTGGGAAAATGAGGGCCGCCCTGCGTCGCCCACTAGCCCGACCAAGCAGAACTCAGCGACACCGACTACGACCGCCGATATCTTCAAGAGCTTTGACAACGAAGATTTCCTGTCTGGTGGCGATGACGACATTCCAGACTTCCTCAAGTAATAGTGAGATTGAAGCGCTCGTTGCTTCAAACTTGGAATTCGTCCGCGGTCGAATTGCAGATTGTGGTCGTGACGTCGATTCAGTTGCCATCGTGGCGGTAACCAAGACGTTTGACGCCTATGCGATCAAGGCTGCTGCGGCGTGTGGCATCCACACCGTTGGGGAGAACTACGTCAACGAGCTAGTAGCCAAACGCCAGGAACTTCAAGAGATGGCTTTGGCGTGGCAATTTCTTGGTCATATTCAGACCAACAAGATTTCAAAAATTCTTAAGCATGCTGATGTGGTGGCCGGAGTTTCCAGGGTCGTAGAACTGGAATCTTTCGCGCAGCGCGAGGCTACGAACTCTTTGTATCTGCAGGTGGATTTCACGGACAGCGCCGGTCGAAATGGTGCCACTGTGGAACAAATTCCCGAGTTGGCCGCCGTGGCGCGAAGCCTTGCCTTGCGGGTGGATGGACTCATGACGGTGGCCCCCGTTGATCCGCTGGAGGCGCGTAAAGCCTTTGGTTCGCTGGTAGACCTGGCAGACCGCTTACAACTTCCCGTTCGTTCCATGGGTATGAGTGGTGACTTTGAGGAGGCCTGTCGCATGGGAGCTACGGAGATTCGTCTCGGCCAGGCCCTCTTTGGGGCGAGAAACCCATGATGTATCGAGGTTCTAGACTTACAGCAGGGTGTAATGAAGTCGGGAGTACCCAATGGCCGTAAGACAATCAAGATTCGCACAGACGCTCGATAAAGGTCTCGTCTTTTTTGGCATCAAGGAAGGGGAGTACTCCGACGACCTCTACGTGTCAACGTACGAAGAAGTCGTGCCCGAGTTCATTCCTGAGACTAAGGAAGTGCGATCAGCCCCACCGACTCGTCCTGTCTATTCTGCGATCCCTTCAGTGCAAGTCGTTGGTGGGAACCAACGAGTCTCGGCAATGAGTGCTAATCGTGATACTCCACCGGCTGGCGTGCCCTCCTTTGCATCGGCGGTTGCTGAAACCAAGGACGTGGAGTTGTTTATTGCGCGCAAGTACAACGACTGCCAAGAGATTTGCGAAAAATTGAAGGCCCGCCGGGTGGTGGTTTTAAATACTGCGCAGTGCGATAGCGAAACCTCGCGTCGTATCCAGGCCTTCGTTTGTGGCTATATCTATGCCGTCAATGGCCGGATTCAGTCCATTGTTAAGGGCCAGGTCATAATCGCCGAACCAGTCCGAGGTATCCACACCGCTCCCGAAGCCATAGAGCGCCTCCGCCGGAATAATTTCGAGTTCTAAGATTTTGCTACTCCATCGCCTCATTTCTGCCTATATCTTCCTGTTGGTCCTCAGGGCTCTCGCCAGCTGGATCCCCATGAATACCCAACTGGGCCCTAACGCCCGGCAACTACTCGCCACCCTCTTTAAATTGACAGAGCCGGTGCTCCGCCCCATCCGTAACGTCATTTCCCCCCTTCGGGTTGGAGCAATGGGCGTGGATTTCTCCACGTTCGTGGCCATTATCCTGCTGACGTTTATCAATGGATTTATCCACTAAAACCTACTTTTCCACGCATTTAGCAGTATCGTGACCGCATGGATTCATCAATTGCTACCCCTTCGCTCGATGCTCTCAGGACCGTTGAGTTCCAAAATAGTTTTCGTGGCTACAGCATTGACGAAGTCGATGGCTTCCTCGACAAGGCCGCCGAAGAGCACGACGCCTTGCGTGATCAGTATCGACAGATACAAAATCAGCTTCGATTGGCTGCCGATCGTATTAAGCAACTCGAGGCCTCACCTAAGAACGACACAGTGTCAGCTGCTCCAGTAGAGGCTGCAGCGACTCCGGCCCCCAGCGCTTCTCCAGCCCCGACCGCAACTGCGGCCGCCGCCACGCAGGAAGTGACCTCAATCATCTCCATGGCTCAGGAATTTGTCTCTGCGGCGAAGCGCGAGGCCACCGAAAAAGCATCTGCGCTTACGACTCAGGCGCAGGAGCAAGCGCGCCGTATCCTCGAGGAAGCAAAGTCAAACGCTTTGGATGAAGTCACCCAGCTCGAAGGCCGTAAGGCTCGCCTTTCTGAAGAAGTCACCACGCTGGCGCGCTTTATCGCCACCGAACGCAATCGACTCAAATCATCGCTTGGTGAAATGTCGCAATGGCTTGAAAATGCACTCGCAGTACGCGAGACCTCGGTAGCCGAGCCTGCTCCAGCGGCAAGTCAGCCAACGACGCCCGCCCAGCCGACTGCACACGTTACGGCCGCCCCGGCACCTACGACACCCTCGGAACCCAACCGGATCACGACGATTGGTGAAGTATCGCAGTTCAAACTTGACAACGACTGACTTGTCACCAAGGGGCAGTAGGTTGCCCTTTGCAATTACGCCCCGCTTCGCGGACTAGGAGAACTAATGCCGACTGCTAAAAAGTCACCAGCCAAGAAGGCCGCACCGGCCAAGAAGGCTGCGCCGGCTAAGAAGTCACTAGCCAAGAAGGCCACGCCAGCCAAGAAGGCTGCGCCGGCCAAGAAGTCACCAGCCAAGAAGGCCACGCCAGCCAAGAAGGCTGCGCCGGCTAAGAAGTCACCAGCCAAGAAAGCTGCGCCGGCTAAGAAGGCCTCTGCGGCCAAGCCGGCAATGCTGACTCCAGCACAAAAGGCTCGCGAAGCTGCTCGGAAGCAGCGAGAAAAAGAGTTAGCGATCAAGGCCGCAGCCAAGAAGCGCGAAGCAGATGCGAAGGCCCGTGAAAAAGCCGCCGCACAGGCTCGCGCTAAGCGTGCGGCGGAGATCCTCGCCGCTAAGAAAGCACGAGAAAAAGCCGCAGCCGATAAATTAAGAGCCAAGGAAGACGCCAAGAAAGCTCGCGAAGCCGAGGTTCGTCGTAAGCAAAAAGAACGTGAAGCTGAAGCTGCTCGAAAAATTCGCGAAAAAGAAGCTATTGAGAGTGCCAAGCGACGCGAGATTGAAGCCAAGCAACGTGCCAATGAAAAGGAACGCCTCCGTCGCCAAAAGGAGATGGAACGCCGTGAACTCGAAGAACGGAAGCGTCGTGAGCGTGAAGAGGCCATTCGGATTAAGGCTGAAGAGGAGTTAGCTCGTAAGCGCTCATCGAAGCCTTACACCGATGATCAGGCTTTCCTCGATGAAATCGGTGCACTCCTGTCAGCAGAACTAGAAATTACGAATCAGCAAGTCACGGCGTTGGACTCGCAGGCCGATGAGTTGCTCGTTGATCGTGAGCACGTCGAATTTGATGGTGAGTCCAATATGGACTTCGGTACCGACTTTGATCGCGAACAAGTGAAAGAACATGCGGAGCGTCTTCGAGACAAATCTGAGCAAATCACGATTGCCTTGCAGTTGGTGGCCGAACGCTCATATGGTCGATGCGACAACTGCTATGAGCGGATTCCGAAAGATCGCTTGCGATTCCAAATCCCAGCCTTTCTCTGCACCTCTTGCCGCGTATTCTTCTAAATCGCAGCTGGCTGTCAGCCGTTCTAGTCGCCTCGGTGGTAGCAGTTGATCTAGCAAGCAAATGGCTCGTCACGACCTTGCTTCACGGAGCGGTTAATGCTGGCGGCCTGTTGTCGTTAATGGCTTCTTCAAATTCGGGCATCGGCTTTAGTGCGATGCGAGGTCAAACCGTCGCGGTCCTACTCTTGTCGATTGTGGCATTGTTGTTTTGCGCGCGGCTCCTGACTCGAGTTCAGACCAACGTTGCTCTCGTTGCTCTCGCATTGATTGTTGGGGGTGGGCTTTCAAATCTTCTTGATCGAGCACTGCATGGAGGTCAGGTGACCGACTTCGTAGGTGTTTCCTCTTGGTTTGTGTGCAATGGTGCAGATATCGCCATCTCCCTAGGAGTAGTTCTACTGATTGTGTCATCCTGTACGGGTCGGAAAGTGTTGCGCTAATGAGTGATGAGTTTGTAGAAGATGAAGCTGGCGAAAGCCTCGAGGTTGCGGTTCCGTACACCCTGGACGGTATGCGAATCGATCGGGCGCTCGCGATACTGACCGGACTCTCACGTGCCGAGGCTCAATCCATTCTTGAAGATGGTCGGGTGCAGGTCAATGACAAGGTAGTCACGAAAGCCTCCTTTCATCTTGAAGACGGGCAACAACTCGTCGCCCACTTACCAGTGCCGGACGATGGTTTCGTACTCCCCGAAGCCGATGTTCCAGTCGATATCGTTGTCGAAGATGAGCAGTTTCTGATCATCAACAAGCGTGCCGATCAAGTGGTGCACCCTGGGGCTGGTCGCACTGGTGGCAGTCTGATCGCCGGCGTGTTGGCCCGGTATCCCGAAATTGCACAACTCTCGACTGAGGGAATTTGCGAGCCTCGCCGCCCGGGAGTGGTTCACCGATTGGACCGCGGAACTTCGGGACTCTTGGTGGTTGCTCGTACCGAGGAGGCATTCGACTCGCTCTCCGACCAATTGGCCGACCGAACTATGGGTCGAACGTACCTTGGGTTGGTAGAAGGGCACGTAGTCGAGTCTCGTGGCGTCGTCGACGCACCCCTAGGACGCTCTACGAGGACGCCAACGATGATGACCGTCCGAAGTGATGGTCGTCCGGCCCGCACCGGTTACGAGGTCATTCAACGCCTCGAGAAGCCTCGTCTGCAAACGCTGCTGCGCCTACGGCTCGATACCGGCCGTACGCATCAAATTCGAGTCCACTTATCGACGATTGGCCACTCGGTGGTCAATGATTCAAAGTATGGACACCGTCGGGACAAGCGACTAGAGCAAGATCGCTTTTATCTTCACTCCGCCAAGCTCACGTTCCTACATCCCGTGACAGGCGAGACCGTAACGACAATTGCACCGATGCCTGATGACTTGCGAGCGCTAACGCCCGACGCACCTGACTGCTAGGCGTTTTCGTGTTGCGAGAGGACTTCGGGGTCTTCGCGCAAAATCTCCAACGCCTCTTCTTCGGCCCGACGCACGCGACGAACTCCAATGTCCATCTTCTGTGCAGTTGCCTGAAGGGACAGAGGTGAGCCACCGTTGAGGCCGTAGCGGAAGTTCAAGACGTCACGCTGTAATTCGGTGAGCTGGTTCAGCGCACCCTTGAGCTGCTCGTGCATCATGTTGCGTTCGATGCCCTCAATCCAGGAGTCGTCGTTGCTACCAACCAATTCACCCAGGGTGGTGGTGGAGTCAGATGACGCCGGCTGGTCGAGACTGGCGGTGACAGATGGCAAGTTTTCAAGTTGAAGACGCTGGGTCCGGTTAATTCCCGTTGCTTCAAGAATCTCGTCATCCGTAGGGCGTCGGCCAAAGAGGGAGGTCAGCTCCGCAGTAGCGGCTTCGAGGCGCTGGAGCTGTTCGCCCACTTCCAGGGGGATGCGAATAGTCCGACCGTGCTGCTGAACGGCACGCTGCAGTGACTGACGAATCCACCAGGTGGCGTAGGTGGAGAATTTGAATCCACGCTCTGGCTCAAACTTCTCGACAGCACGCATGAGACCGAAGGTGCCCTCCTGTAAGAGGTCGGCCATTTCGACACCACGGTCTTGGTAGCGGCGCGCCCAGTGGATTACGAGTCGAAGGTTTCCCGCGATCATCTGTTTCTTCGCTTCGGCGTCACCGTCTTGTACGCGCTTGGCTAGCTCGACCTGCTCGTCGTAGTTAGGCATCGGGTACTTGTCGAGGTCGCGCATGAAAAGGGCCAGCATGTCATTTGACGAGTTGGTGGTCCGGCGGTTATTGGTGCTCACTTCTGGTCTCCTTACGGAACAGTTAAAACACAACATTCGCCAGTCGGGGGGACTGACAATCGGAATTTTCATACCGATATGTGAGTAAGTTACCACTCGGTAACCTGACCTAGCGGTCAGGATTGTTTCTAGAAAGTAAAAGGTCTCTAAGAACCGCTGACGGCGATTCCGCGAGCCCGGTCGACCATGTCGGCCAAGGTGTAGCTGGCCAGATGATCAGCCATGTGATGCCCTACTTCGGCCCAAACGGCAAGCAGGGCGCACTGTCCCTCGTGGTCGCAAGCGTCATCTTCGTGGGGGGCGCCAAAGTCACCGGCCACGATCGGACCATCGACGGCCGCGACAATTTCCCCAAGAGTCAGGTCATCTGGCGGTCGGGTCAGGACGTAGCCGCCCCCGACGCCACGTTTTGAGGTGACGATACCCGCCCCCTTTAATGACAGCAGAATCTGCTCCAAGTAGGGCTGGGGGAGGCCCGTTCTCTCGGCAATATCCCGGACTGAGGTGGGGCCAGAATTTTCGTCGTGTAGGGCGAGGCTCAAAAGCGCACGGCTGGCGTAATCACCTCTGGTCGACACTCTCACTCGGCCAGATTACCCCTGCTGGAGGTCGGGATTTGAAGAGCGTGCACGGGAGCGGCTTTTCAGTGGCACACTGATTTCCATGGAATCACGAGAATCAGTAAATGTCACCGTTGGCCCGGACGAAGTTCTCTCACCAACTACGGAAACGCCAGAAATGACCGAGCCCACAGATTTCATCTCTCAGCCCGCCAAAGTCATGCGGATTGGCTCAATGGTCAAGAACCTTCTGGACGAAGCGCGCAATTCGCCACTCGACGATGCCGGTCGTCGTCGGCTCCGAGAGATCTACGAGCAATCGGTTACTGAACTCTCTGGTGCACTGTCAACCGACCTCTCCGAGGAACTTTCACGAATGGCACCTCCTTTTTCCATGGAAGTGCCGAGTGATTCAGAGCTCCGTGTGGCCCAGGCGCAGTTGGTTGGATGGCTCGAAGGCCTCTTTCACGGAATCCAGGCTTCACTCTTCGCCCAACAAGCTGCCGCTCAGGCCCAACTTGAGCAGATGCGTAATCGCGAAATCCAGTCCAGCCCTACGACGTCTGATCCGCGATCAGGCACGTATCTCTAGGCCGGAGAGGCGCTCCACCGCGATGTCCCAGGCTCCCGCTAGCGTCTCGTTTCACCACTTCATCCCGACGTGGACCAAGGTCTTCAATGAGCACTGACAGTTTCGTTCACCTTCATAACCACACCGAGTACTCGATGCTCGACGGTGCGGCGCGCGTTGAGGACATGGTCCTTGCCGCTAAGGCTGATGGTCAGACCGCTATTGGTATCACGGACCACGGCAATCTCTACGGCGTCTTGGAGTTTTACGACACCTGTCGTAAGCATGACGTCACTCCCATTATCGGCCTCGAGGCCTACATGGCTCGGAACTCCCGCCACGATCGACCCTCGCGGCGCGGCAAAGTTGATGACTCCGGTGGTGAGGTGGATGGTGGACATCGTCTCTACAACCACCTCACGTTGCTGGCCGAGTCCACACAGGGATATCGCAATTTGATTCAACTTTCGTCGCGCGCATTCCTCGAGGGGTACTACTACAAGCCGCGCGTGGACTGGGAACTGCTCGAACAGCACCACGAAGGATTAATCGCCACATCGAGTTGTCTCAGTGGCGTGGTACTCGAGGCATTGGTCAAGGACAATTTCGACGAAGGCCTCTCGATGGCGGCCCGCCTGCAGGACATTTTCGGGCGAGACAATTTTTTTATCGAGTTGCAAGATCACGGGATTGCCGACCAGCTTCGCACCAATCCCTCTTTGATTGAGATTGCCAAGCGTCTCGACGCACCGTTGCTCGCGACGAACGATATTCACTACGTGCACCGTGATGACGCCGACATGCAGGACGCCCTGTTGTGCGTGCAGACCGGTTCATTGATGTCGGACACCAATCGATTTAAGTTTGATAGTCACGAGAACTACCTCAAGACGGCCGCCGAGATGCGCTACCTCTTCCGTGAACTGCCCGACTCGTGTAACAACACACTCTGGATCGCCGAACGGGCCAACGTCACGATTTCCAAGGACAATGACGCCCTTCCTCAATTCCCGATTCCTCCCGAGTATCAGAAGGAGACCGAGGCTGAGTCGGCCAATAATTACCTTCGAGAATTGACCTACCAGGGCGCGCTCGCGCGCTACGCCGACGGTCTCAACCAAGAGGTGCGAGACCGCATCGACTACGAACTCGGCGTTATTGCCAATATGGGCTTCTCCGACTACTTCTTGGTGGTGTGGGACCTCATTCGCTTTGCGAAGGAGTCCAAGATCCGTGTTGGCCCCGGTCGAGGTTCGGCCGCCGGTTGCTGCGTGGCCTACTGCCTCGGCATCGTGGAACTTGACCCGATCAAGTACGGACTGATCTTCGAGCGCTTCTTAAACCCCGGGCGCAAACAGATGCCCGACATCGATATGGACTTCGACGAGCGGTTCCGCGGTGAGATGATCAAGTACGCCGCCGAGCGCTACGGCTCGGATCATGTCGCGCAGATCGTGACGTTCTCCACCATTAAGGCCCGCGCCGCTGTTCGTGACGCCGCTCGCGTGCTGGGCTTCCCTCCGGCCGTGGGAGACAAGATCGCCAAGGCGATGCCGCCGTTGTTGATGGGCAAGGACGTACCACTCAACGCCTGCCTCGTAGAGACGCCGGGATTCGAGGATCGCTTCGCTGAAGCGGCCGACTTGCGCCGCATGAACGAGACCGACCCCGATGTCGCCAAGACCATTTCGGTGGCGCTCGGACTGGAGGGTAAGCGACGTCAAGACGGCATTCACGCTGCCGCGGTCGTTATTACGAAGGAACCCGTTACCGAATACGTGCCCATCCAGCGTAAACCTGGACCCAACGGCAATATCGATGATGCTCCCGTTGTCACTCAGTTTGAAATGCACGGAGTCGAGGACTTAGGGCTTCTCAAGATGGACTTTCTGGGCCTCAAGAACCTGGCCATCATTGAGCGGTGTCTAGACCTCGTGGAGATGAATAGTGGCGTTCGGCCCGATATCGACCACGTGGAACTCGATGATCCCGGCGTCTACTCGATGCTCCAGCGGGGAGCTTCAATGGGCCTCTTCCAGCTCGAGAGTCCCAACATGCGAGACCTCATGCGACGTTTGTCGCCGACTGCCTTCGAAGACATCGCGGCCCTCGTGGCCCTCTATCGTCCCGGCCCCATGGGCGAGAAGACTCACCACGAATACGCCGACCGCAAGAACGGGCGTAAGAAGGTCGTTTACGACCATGTCGACCTCGAAGACGTCCTCGGAGAGACCTACGGCTTGATGGTCTATCAAGAAGACATGATGCGGGTGGCGACCAAGATTGCCGGATACTCCATGACTGAAGCCGACAACCTGCGTAAGGCCACTGGTAAAAAGATTCGCGAAATGATTCAAGCGGAACGCGAGCGCTTCGTGAGCGGTGCGGACAACATGGGCTATGGCCGTGAACTAGGCACACTTCTGTTCGACAAAATTGAGCCTTTTGCCGACTACGCCTTTAACAAGTCGCACGCGTACGGGTACGCGCTGCTGGCCTATCAGAACGGCTACCTGAAGTTCCACTATCCCCTGGAGTACATGTCGGCCGTACTGACCTCGTCCAAAGACGACAAGGACAAGCTGGCGTCGTATCTTTCTGAGTGTCGCAGCATGGGTATTGCCGTACGGGTGCCCGACGTCAACGAATCACTCGTGGACTTCGCGCCGAGTATTACTCAGGATCGAACCATCAATTTTGGCCTCAGTGCCGTTCGCAATGTCGGCTCCGCACTCGTTGATCGGATTGTGACCGAGCGCCGAGAGCACGGTAATTTTGCTGACGTCTACGACTTCGTCCGCCGCGTCGATCCACTTGTGCTGAACAAGCGAACGATGGAGTCACTCGCCAAGGGCGGAGCCTTTGACTCGTTAGGAATTTCGCGTCAAGGGCTCACGCTGGTTGTCGATGAACTTGTTGATCGAACATTAGAGCGTCGTAAGGACATCACGCACGGTATTTCGACACTCTTCGCCACGCTCGATGATGCGGGGGACTGGAGCGGTACTGACGTTCCAATTCCAACGAAGGAGTTCAACAAAGAAGACCGTCTGAATTTTGAGCGCGAGATGCTCGGTCTCTATGTTTCCGACCACCCGCTACTCGGCGTTGAAAAGACTCTCGACTTGTACTCGGACTATTCCATTAATGATTTGCGTGCCAGCCTCGATGTCGATGGCAGTCAGGTCGTTACGAGAATTGCTGGGGTGCTGACGAGCGTCGTGGTCAAGACTTCACGCTCGGGCTCCGTCTTCGCCCAGGTGACCATCGAAGATTTGACGAGTTCAGCCAACGTGATGGTCTTCGGCAAGCTCTACACCGAGAAGTCGTCGATTCTGTTTAAAGACAACATCGTGTCGCTCAAGGTCCGAGCTGAAAACCGCGATGACAGCCCCCGGATGACGGCACTCGACGTGGTGGCTCCAAAGATCAAGACCATTGCTAACGACATAGTGCAGCTCAACCTTGACGGCCCCCTCGCCCGCCCGGAAGGAATCGCCCGTCTGAAGGAGATTCTCAAGAAATACCCCGGGTCGACGGAGGTCTTTTTGCACATGCCCCACTCCTCCCAAACCTACCGAATTGGCGCAGAATTCAAGATCAATGTTGCTGACGCGGCGGGAGAACTACTGACAACTTTTGGCGGAAATGTCTTCCGTTCGACCATCCCTTCAGAAGGGGTTTCCGAACAGTCGTAGAATGGTCACCCTATGGCGATGACAGTGACCACTAAAGACACCACGGCGCTCACTGATAGCGATCTCGTGGAAATGGCCGACCTCTGTGCCGACCGTGACCCGGGCTTTGATATCGGCTTTCTGTCCAAGATTCGCGAAGACTGGGTTCTCGTCTCACACGCCCGCGAAGGCAACAAGCTACGCGGTTACTCCTTCTGTACGCTGGAACGCATCGGTGGAACCCCGGCACTGCTGGTAGGGGTCGCATTAGTCGATCGCAACACGAAGAGCGACCAGACACTGAAGGCACTGGTTCACGACCAGTTCCGACGCGCGCTGTTGGCATTTCCCGACGAAGACGTTTTACTCGGCACTCGTCTAACTTCCGCCGACGGATTCCGTGCGTTCACGGGCCTGCAAGACATCGTGCCGCGCCAGGGCTACAAGCCCACTGGTGAAGATCGTGCGTGGGGCCGTCGACTTGCGAAGCGATTTGGTGGTGAGCGTGAATTTGACGACAAGACGTTTGTCCACTCATTGACCGACTTGCCAGTCGGAGGACTTGACTATGTCTCGTCGAAGGGTGTTCTGCCCGAAGGTTGTGAGTCATTCTTTAAGGGTGTCAAGCCACTGAAAGGTCAGCGCGTGGTGGTCTTTGGCTGGGCGATGGCCGAGGACCTCGCCTCCGGCAAACTACCGAAGTAGTTAGTAGCGCGGGAGTAGCCCCGTGCAAATCTTGTAGCAGTGGCCATCGAGCGGCAAACTCAGATTTGCGAGCACGTAGGCCGGCTTGAATCCCAGCGCCAGGGAAAGATCTTTTCCTGAAAGCGATGTGCGTCTCGCGGCGTCAATGGCGCGGATGGCGTGCGAATCCTCGCAGAGCAGCCAAACGTCCTCGAGTTCAAAACCAAAACGTACCCACGTAGAGCCATCCTCGGGTCGTCGAAGCAGTTGTGGTCCGCGGTCGCAGACCAGGAGGGCGGCCGAAGGGCGCTCACCACGAAACTCCCAGTAGGGGGCGCTGGGTCCTCGAAAACCAAAGAGTGGTCCGTCGGATGGCGCCACCACATTTGCGAGTATCTTGCGGATTGAGCGGCCGCCGTAGGTACCGATTTGTCGGGGCAGCTCCGCAATGGTGATGGCTTCGGGCTGAGCAAGATCGTCGTCGGCCGGGTCGTCGGCAATAACGGCCTCAACGACACCGAAGAGGCGTAGATCGCTCGGTGTACCTTCCGGCCACGGAACACGCCATCGAACGAGGGCGCCAGATCCCAGATCAATGACCGTTGTGTCTTCGCGCGTGGAACCCAAGACGAGACCGTAGGTGGTTGTTCCGGGTGAGAAGTTGGCGAGTGGAGTGCGAGGAATCTCCTTGACGAAGCGCTTGGTCTCTAAACGTTCGGCATTGCGTTGAAACCTCATGACTAGTCCTCCTGTGGCATTGACGCTAACTGGCGCCGGAGGTCTGAAGGCGAATCAACGGGGGTTTGACAAGAACTGTTCCGGCAGACGTAGGCCGAGCCCACGGCTCGACCCCGAAGGAGAGGTGAAGTTCCGGTGCCGTGGACGATCACCCCGTGCGCCATAAACGTACGACGAGCTTCCTCTAGAAGAGGGCCGGGGGGACCAGGAATGACCACTTCGACTCCTTGCTCGTGAAAGAGAGCGGCATCGAGGAGGTCGGGTACGGCGGTTGGATGTTCGATAATTAGCGGTCTCGCCAGTGCGATGAGCCGTTCGGCCGCCAGGAGAAAGCGATCCTCACCGGTGAGTTTTGCGAGCCGAGCAAACGCCATCGTGGCGGTGGCGTACCCCGAGGGGGTGGCCCCATCGAAAACATCGCGAGCGCGCCACGGTAAGTCGCTTTGCTGTTTGCTCGATGAGAGGATCCCCTCACCGGCGTGGGGGGCATCCTTCGTTGGAAGTTCACCCTGCCAGTGATTGTCGAGAAGGTAGTCGGCAACCGCCGCACTGCGCTCTAGATAGCCGTCCGCAGCCGTCGCCTCGTAGGCACTGGTCAATGCAATGGCGAACCAAGCGAGGTCGGCCGCCGTGGCGTAGGAGGTTTTGCCGTCCGTGCGGTACCACTTCGACGAAGCATGGTGCGTGCTGGCGAGGTCGTCTAACAGACGAAGCCCGTCGTTGACCAAGTCCGGTTCAAATGTTTCGAACAGCGCGACGGCCGTCATGGCGTTCCACTCCAAAATCACCTTGTCATCACGACCAGGCTGCGGTCGTAGGGCGCGAATGGCACAGAGGGCGGCACGAACGGCAAGGAACTCCGGAGGTGTCACGAACGGGACGCCGGGGGCGAGCTGCGGAATGTAGCGTCCCTCAAAGGTGGCGTCACCGTGCAGTTCGTAGCGGTACAAGGTCCCTTCAATGAGTTCGTGAAGTCCGGCCCCATCGAGAGCCATCACGACCTCCTCGGGTGTCCATGTGGCGTGGGCCCCTTCTTCACCGTTGCTGTCAGCATCGAGTGACGAAGTAAAGCCTCGGGGGAGTCGTAGATCGTTGCGAACGAATGCCAATGTGTCGAGCGCCACGGCACGCCACGGGGTGCCTCCACCCATGGCTCGGTCGGCCCGGAGGTAGACCATGGCCAAGAGTGCCTGGTCTGACAACATCTTTTCGAAGTGGGGCACATGCCACTTCGCGTCGACGCTGTAGCGGGCGAACCCACCTCGCAGGTGATCGTAGAGACCTCGGCGTGACATGGCGTCCAAAGTCAGCGTCACCACCGCTTTGGTAGGGGCGTGCTCCAGATGGCGAAGAAGGGCCGAGATATAGCTGGGTCTTGGAAATTTCGGAGCACGGGAGAAGCCGCCAAACTCATCGCACGCAGCTAGCAAGTTCGACTCTAAGACGTCAACACCGTTTTCTAAGGAAGATGTTGCTGAAGGCTGGAGTCGATCGAGTACGGAGAGCTCCTGCTCTACGGCACGCGAAATTTCTTCAGTTTGACGATCAATCAGAGGCCGCTGGTTCGTCCACCCATCGTGCATCGCCTGAAGCAGACGAAGGAAACCGGGGTGGCCCTGACGGTCCACTGGTGGGTAGTAGGTCCCGGCCATGAAGGCTCGACCGTCGGGCCGCAAAAATACCGACATTGGCCAGCCTCCGTGGCCGCTGACAGCCTGAGTGGCCGACATATATATGGAATCGACATCGGGCCGCTCCTCGCGGTCCACCTTGATAGCAACAAAGTGTTGATTGATGTAGGCGGCAATCTCTTCATTCTCAAAAGACTCGTGAGCCATCACGTGGCACCAGTGGCAGGCGGCGTAGCCCACGCTTAAGAAGATTGGTACGTCGCGCTGGCGAGCTTCCTCAAAGGCCTCGGGGTTCCACTCCCACCAGTCCACCGGATTCCCGGCATGCTGGCGTAGATAGGCGCTGTGGGCGTCCTGTAGTCGGTTGAGCGTCACGAAAGAAGCGTATAGACCGCGGACCTGATTGCTCGCAAATGTCCCAATCGATGGATGGAAACTCCTAGTCTTTAGTCACTTCAAAGGAGACCCCATGAATACTGCAGTTGTCGCAATGCCCCAGCCCCGAGTTCTGGGCGATTTGATCTCGCGTTCGCGTCTGCACGATGTGCAGATGATTCTCGGAGGGGCTCTCTTTGTCGGCCTCTTGGCTCAGATCTCCATTCCTCTGGGCTTCACGCCAGTTCCAGTTACCGGCCAAACACTGGCCGTTCTCCTCGTGGGTGCGTCCTTTGGACCCGTCCGTGCCGCACTTTCGATGTCGGTCTACCTTCTCGCCGGTCTCGCCGGCGTCCCGTGGTACTCCGCGCACTCGGGAGGGTGGCACGTGGTGCACGGGGCTACGTTTGGCTATCTCCTCGGCTTCATTGTCGCCGGAGCGGTCGGTGGCTGGATGGCTGAACGAGACAACGCTGACCGCAAGGTATCTTCAGCCGTCGCCTCAATGCTGCTCTCTTCGGCAATCATCTACACCTTTGGTGTCACGTGGCTCTGCCATAACCTGCACGTCTCGATGGCTACAGCTATCTCCTACGGACTCACCCCATTTTTGATTGGCGACCTCATCAAGGCTGCAATCGCTGGGCTGGCACTTCCCGCTACCTGGAAGCTGCTCAAGCGATAACGCTCGTAGCTCAACAAAAGGCCCCGCCGGTTGGCGGGGCCTTTTGTTGTTCGCGGACTATGCCGCGTAGGTCAACTGCCAATCGGTGGGCAGGTAGATAATTTCGTCGGCCACTTGACGTAAGTAGTGCGACAGCGTTCCTCGATTGGCAATCACGGTGATCTTCGTACCTCGGGCTTGGTACTTCTCGGCGACCTTAGCAAAGGCACCGTCGCCGGAGGCAATAACCAATTCACCCACGTGGGCGTCGTGGAAGTGGTCATCCAGGTAACCAATAAGGGCACGCTCAGCTCCGTCGGCTCCGTGCTGAAAGACCTGTCGAGCTCCGGGAAAGCCGTTAGCGGCAAACATGATTGATGAGCCACCGCAGCTGGTTCCGACGGCCACGTGACCGAGTCCCCCGGGTACGAGAGCCGTGAGGAGCTGATTGAGGACTGGATACATGTGGGGTTGAGCTCGAGGCCCCATGGTCTCGTTTTCGTGGTCTATGAGAGAAATCTTGTCAATGCTGCGCATTGGAGGCCTTTCGACTGTTCACCCTGCGGTGGGTGGACACCATTGTGCAAAATGACTATGACAAAGGTTGCAACGAGTTCCCTTACCCTGTAAAGACTCGTAAAGTCACGGGATGAACATTTCTCTTAACGGTCGAGTGGCCATCATCACTGGGGCTAGCCGGGGGATTGGCCTCGCCGTCGCCCACCGAATCCATGAAGCTGGGGGATCCGTAATGCTCACCTCTCGCAAGGCTGACAATCTGGCCGAAGCCCTCGCCTCGTTTAGTTCCAATCTGGACCGGGTGGCCACGGCCACTGGTCACGTCGGGCGTAGCGAGGATGCCCAGCACGTCATTGACGCCACAATGGAGCGCTTCGGGCGTGTCGATATTTTGATTAATAATGCCGCCACGAACCCCTACTTCGGACCGCTGCTCGAGATAGATGACACGCGTCTCCAGAAAACATTTGAAATCAATCAAGCCAGCATCATCTATCACTGCCGAGCGGCCTATAACGCGTGGATGAAAGAACACGGCGGTGTGATTTTGAACGTCGCCAGCATTGGTGGACTGGGGCCCGAGCCCGGTATTGGTTGGTACAACGTGACGAAGGCGGCCGTGATTCACATCACTAAGCAGCTCGCCTACGAACTGGCTCCGGCAATACGCGTCAACGCCGTTGCTCCGGGATTAGTGCGGACGGAACTGGCGCGCGGTCTCTGGGAGAATGGGGAGTCGGAAATCAGCGCTCATATTCCACTTCGTCGCCTCGGTGAACCGGACGACATTGCCACCATCTGTCTCACGTTGGTATCAGACGCATCGTCCTGGATGACCGGCCAGACCGTTGTGGTGGATGGTGGAACGATTAACCAGCCCACCGGCGGCGTTGGTTAGAGCAAGCCTCGCGCAATTTTGCCGTTACTCGTCCGCGGGATTGCTGACACGAGTTCGATGGCTTTAGGTTGCGCCCAAGGACCAAACCGTTCGCGAGCTAGCGCCCGGCAGCGATTCAGCAGTTCGCTCGCTTCGCGATCACTAACGGCGACGACGGTGACTCGTTGGCCCCATTCGACATCGTCACGCCCAACGACGGCCAGGTCGGTGATGCCCTCAATAGCACGGAAAAGTTCCTCAAGATCTTCTGGCCAAACCTTCTCGCCACCACTATTGATGACGTTGGCCAGTCGGCCATGAACCTGAAGCTGTCCATCAATCAACGTGGCACCGTCACCCGTCGGGAACCAGCCATCACTGTCTGGGGTTGACACTTCGGGCCGGGGCCGGTCTCGATAGGCCCGAAAGAGCGTCGGACTCTTTATGAGGAGTTCACCGTTCACGACGGCGAGCTCGACACCCTTCAAAGGTTGCCGGTCGTAGAGAACTCCCGATCCAGTTTCGGTCATTCCCCATGTGGTGGTTACATTGTCGGGAACGCTGGGTGGTGGTGGACCTCCGCCAAGGAGGACGCACTGGTAGTGCGAGGTGTCGTAGCGATGGAGCTGAGTTCGAACGACGGCGACGTGTGTGGCGCCCAGCGCGGGCGCTGACTCGATACTGGCATCAAAGAGCAGTGAGGCATCGGCTAACACTGATCGCAAAAGAACGGCGAGCCCACCAATATGCATTGGGGGAATGGCCGCCAACCAACACTGCTCGCCGTCTCGGGCGAGGGCCTGGGTAGTCAAGGTGGCACTCGCCTGAAGAGCATCCCAAGTCAATATTGCGGCCTTAGGTCGACCGGCCGACCCGGAGGTCAGGACGACTGCACCATCGCCATCGACAACGGGGTCACCTTCGAGCTTCTGGCGGTGTCCTGTGGCGTCAATTAGGTCGGTAGGACGCAGGGTGTCGAGGAGTTCGGATCGTCGCTGGGGACTGAGGTTCGGGTCGAGAACAGTGAAGGCTTCGTGGTTATCGGCGCACGTTTTGATGAAATCTACGAGAGATACACCAATTGGCATTTCGAGTGCCACTAAATTCGCCATACTTTTACACTACGAGTGAACGCAACCACAAAGTGAATTCTGAGGAGCAACGTGGCGACGATTAGATACGAACGCAGAATTAGGGCCTCACCCGACACCGTATGGGGCATCGTTCGCGAGCCCGCATCCATCCCCGAGTGGTTCCCCGGGATCACGTCGTGCGACATGGAGGGCAAGCTGCGCACCATTCATCTCGCCAATGGTCTTTCCATGCCGGAGAACATCATCGTGAGCGATGACATTGCGCGACGGTTTGCCTACAGCATCGTCTCGCCGCTCTACCGCTCCCACTTGGGAACGATTGACGTAATTGAGATTGGGCCGCAGGACTCACTCTGCGTCTACTCCACGACTGCCGAACCTGATGTCTTGGCGCTCGTGATTGGCGGCGGAACCTACGCCGCCCTCGATTCAATTCAGCGCATCGCCGAAGAACGAGAAGGAAAGTAACCATGGGTCGCAAGATTCTTTTCATCACTACCGACCAACAGCGGTTTGACACGATTGGTATCAATGGCGGTATCTACTCACGGACTCCCGTGGTCGATCAGCTAGCCCGCGAAGGCATTCGCTACACCCGCGCCCAGCCCGCCTCGGTGGTCTGCATGCCCTCACGATCATCGATGCTGACCGGGCAGTTCCCCTCGAAGCACGGTGCCTGGATGAACGGTGTTCCGCTCCGCGTCGATGCACCGAGTGTGGCCGCCGCCCTGCACGACGAGGGTTATAAGACTTCGATTATTGGCAAGGCCCACTTCGAACCGTTCTTGGACGTGTTCGGTAAGTTCACCGAGAACTCCCTCTCGTCGCTCGGAGTGCCGACCGTTGAGCAGCCCTGGTAC
>CAFBLN010000008.1_pt1 | contig 28022 bp, 23 predicted proteins | sample 7268151 | NCBI WGS metagenome assembly CAFBLN01 (sample SAMEA6814035, study PRJEB35770) | uncultured Acidimicrobiaceae bacterium | biome: Freshwater; feature: Freshwater reservoir; material: water | place: Czech Republic | collected 2017-05-23 | depth 30m m
GCGTTCAAGAGACCAACGACTTCGCTGCCGGTGAGGAGGGTGGCTCCGTGAGACTGCGCGCGTTCGGCCACCATGCCATCAAGGCTGTAGCGGGTGATGGAGTAGCCGTAGTTCGGGAAAACCGGGTGTTCGGGCCACTGCATTTCAATGGAGGCACCAAATCCGTAGGACCGAAGGCCGGAGTACTTGTGTCCGTGCTTGGCCACTTCACTCTCAAGGCCCATTTCGGCGAGTTGGTGCACTGATCGAGGGGTGAGTCCGTCACCGCAAGTCTTTTCACGGGGGAACGTCTTCTTCTCAATAAGGCAGACATCCCACCCGGCGGAAGCCAGCCAGTAGGCGGCCGCGGAGCCAGAGGGCCCACCTCCGACGATCACGACGTCAAAGATGTGCGAGGGGGAGGGATAGGCACGAGAAGTCATGTCGCCACCCTACGAGCAGGACTCCAGTGGTGTGACAGGGTCGGACGGACAAAGGTGTCGGAACTCCGGTCGTTTTCTGGTAGAACTAATAACCGATGGACCAGTACATCCCCATACTGGGACTCCTTGTTCTGGGTGCTTTGTTTGCTTCTGGATCGTTTGTGGCGTCGGCTCTGCTGGCTCCTCACAAGCGACCCACTGACGCAAAGTTGGCACCCTATGAATGTGGCATCGTCCCCGAAATTGAGCCGCCGACTCGCTTCCCCGTGCGCTTCTATCTCGTCGCCATGATCTTCGTCATTTTCGACATCGAAGTGGTCTTTATGTACCCCTTCGCCGTGGTCTTCCGTCAACTCGGGGCCTTCGGACTCGTTGAAGTTCTCCTCTTCTCCGTTGTTGTCTTCGGAGCCCTCCTCTTTCTCGTTAGCGAAGGGGCCCTCTCGTGGGGTCCCGTGAAGCGCTTGACGAAGGGTGCGCCGTCGCGCACCAGCGAATCAACCATTAGCCGTATCGGTTCGACCACGAAGGCGGCGTAGCCCTTGGCTCTCGAAGATCTCCAGCACAATTTCTTGACTGGCCGCGTTGAAGACTTGGTTCGCTGGGCTCGGCGGGCATCACTGTGGCCAGCTTCGTTCGGACTGGCGTGCTGTGCGATTGAAATGATGGCCGCCGGTGGTGCCGACTTTGACCTCGCCCGATTTGGCATGGAAGTGTTTCGGAACTCACCTCGTCAGGCTGACTTAATGATTGTGGCTGGACGCGTGAGCCAAAAAATGGCCCCCGTGCTGCGCCAGGTGTACGACCAGATGATGGAACCCAAGTGGGTCATCTCCATGGGTGTGTGTGCTTCGACCGGCGGCATGTTTAACAACTACGCCATCGTGCAGGGTGTCGACCAAATCGTGCCCGTAGACGTCTACGCCCCAGGTTGCCCACCGAGCCCCGAGACTTTGATGCACGCTATTTTGACGCTCCACGAACAGATTCGAACCGGTGAAATCATGAAGCGTCGCGAAGCGGGACTGCCTGGTATTACCGCCTCGACGACGGGACTCTGGACACCCGAAGTACCCGTTTCGGTCCGTTTGGGAACTCCCAAGTGATCGCTCTTCCCGCCAACGCCCCCGCCGGCGTCATAACGAGCGAGGGGCTCAACGCCGATCTCGCTTGCTTCCCGACGCGCGAACAGTATCGGGACCTCGTGGCTGCTTTTCGCGCCGACGGATTTGAAATGTGCGTCGACCTCTGCGCCGTGGACTATCTCAGTCACGCGGATCGCCCACTGCCCGCAGGTGTTGCGGGTGAACGTTTCGAAATCGTGGTTAATCTTCTGAGCCTGAGTCGTCGAGTGCGCGTGCGTATTCGCGTGCAGGTTCCAGAGTCAGACTGTTTTCTCGAAACGCTCTTTCATGAGTACCCCGGTACCGAAGCCATGGAGCGCGAAGCCTTTGACCTCTTCGGTGTTCAGTTCACTAATCACCCTGACCTCACGCGCATCTTGATGCCGGAGGACTGGGAGGGTCACCCACTGCGCAAGGACTACGGCATTGGTCGAGTCCCGGTGCAGTTCAAGGAAGCGCCAGGTCCACGATGAGTGACACCACCAAGAAGTCTGTCCGTTCCATTGAACGCGAGCCTCTGCTCGGCGCTGAGACGAGTGAAGGGCCCCAGGAACTCGGTTTTCGCCGCGACACCGAAAGTGACCAACTCGGTCGTGAAATGGGTGCCGTACTGCACCTTGATGGCCGCACCTTAGATCCCTCAGCTATCGACTTTGAGAGTCGTGACGATGAGTTGATGATTATCAACATGGGTCCGAGCCATCCCAGCACGCACGGCGTGTTGCGTCTGATGCTGGAACTCGACGGAGAATTTGTGCTTCGGACTAAGCCCGTTATTGGCTATCTCCACACCGGCATGGAAAAGCAGGGCGAAGAGCTCAGCTACGTGCAAGGTGGCACCAACGTCACGCGTATGGACTACCTCAGCCCGATCAACAATGAGCTGAGTTACTCGATCGCCGTTGAAAAGTTGCTAGGTATCGAGGTACCTGACCGCGCCATCTGGATTCGCATGCTCATGAGTGAGTTGAACCGAATCTCCAGTCACCTCGTATGGATGGCGACGAACGGTATGGACCTCGGATCCACCTCGATGATGATTTACGGTCTCCGTGAGCGCGAACTGGTCTTGGCCTTCTTTGAAAAGACGGCCGGCCTCCGACTGAACTTGAACTACGTACGACCTGGCGGCGTGGCCGCCGATCTCCCCGATGGTTGGCAGGACGACGTTCTGGTCATTTGCGACACCATCGATGCCCGCACCTACGAATACGACCAATTGTTGACTGGCCAAGTGATCTTCCGTCAGCGCATGGAGGGTGTCGCCCCCATCACGGCGGAAGAGGCCTTGGCGCTGGGTCTCACTGGTCCGTTACTTCGTTCCACAGGTGTTCCGTGGGACCTCCGCAAGGAGATGCCGTACTTGGCCTATGACCAGATTGACTTCGACGTCATCGTCGGTACGTACGGCGACAACTTTGACCGGTACGCCATTCGACTCAATGAAATTCGCGAGTCCATCAAGATTGTTCGTCAATGCATCGACATGATGCCCAAGGGTGACTACCGGACCCAAGATCCCAAGGTCACCCCACCACCACGCGCCCGTATTGACGAGTCCATGGAAGCGTTGATTCACCACTTCAAGTTGTTCACTGAAGGGTTCCACGTGCCGGCCGGTGAGGTCTACTCGGCTATCGAATCACCTCGCGGTGAATTGGGTTGCTACATCGTGGCCGACGGTGGTCCTCGTCCGTACCGCATCCACGTACGCGCACCTTCCTTTGTAAACCTCCAAGCCATCCCGCTGCTTATGCGTGGAGGTTTGATGTCTGACACCATCACGGTGATTTCAACCGTTGACCCCGTTATGGGAGAAGTGGACCGATGAGTTATCTCCGCCCCGACATTCGCCAGCGTGCCGATGAACTCGTTTCGCTCTATCCGCAGAGGCGTTCAGCGATGCTGCCCTTGCTCCACCTCGCCCAAGAACAAGATGGTTACTTGACCGACGAAGGCATGGCCGAAGTAGCTGAACTCACGGGTACGTCGCCCGCCGAAGTTCGAGGTACCGCAAGTTTTTACGACATGTTCCACCTCGAGCCCGTCGGAAAGTACGTAGTGGGTGTGTGCACCAATATTGCGTGCCTTCTGGCCGGCGGTGAAGAACTTTTGGACCATGCCAGCAAGACGTTGGGTTGTTCTATCGGAGGTACATCGGCCGACGGTCTGTTCACTCTTGAAGAGACTGAGTGTCTCGCTGACTGCGACATCGCACCAGTCGTGCAGGTGAACCACCGTTACGTTCGCACCACGACGCCTGACGCTCTCGATGCGCTCGTTACAGATCTTCGAAACGGCCGACGCGACGATGAAATTCCACCGCACGGCACCTTGATTCGAGTTCGTCGTAACGGTGGACTTCGTGCACCAAGGGCCCAAGTTGCTGCTGAACGCGAAGCGGCCCAAAAGGCACGCGAAGCACGTGCGGCGAAGGAGACGAAGTAATGGCCGTCCTCACTGCACCCAAGATTGTCTCTTCACGTTCGGAGTATTCCGACAGTCACTCCATGTCGCGCTACTTAGCCACGGACGGCTTCACGGCACTCCGTAAAGCACTCTCTATGCACCCCGAAGCGGTGGCCGCCGAAGTCGATTCAGCTTCGTTGCTGGGGCGCGGAGGAGCGGGTTTCCCCGCCGGCCGTAAATGGTCCATGTTGCGCAAGGCACCAGTTTCGTACCTCGTGGTGAACGGCGACGAATCAGAGCCCGCCACCTTTAAGGATCACTATCTCGTAGAACGCGAGCCCCACCAGCTCGTTGAAGGCGTCACGATTGCGGCCTACGCGCTCCAGGTATCACAAGCGTTTATCTATCTCCGTGGTGAATTCGCCCTCGGTCTCGAGCGCTTACAGCAGGCCGTTAACGATGCCTACGAACACGGCGCCTTGGGCTCAGACATCTTTGGATCGGGTTTCTCGCTGGACATCATCGTGCACCCCGGCGCCGGTGCCTACATCTGTGGCGAAGAGACTGCGCTCATCGAAGCGCTCGAAGGCAAGCGCGGGTTCCCCCGTATTAAGCCTCCGTACTTTCCTGCTGCCATTGGTCTCTACGGTCAGCCCACTGTCGTTAACAATGTTGAGACGATGGCCAACATGCCGTGGATCGTGAACAACGGCGGCGCCGCATTCGCTGCGCTCGGCCAAGGTCGCTCGGCCGGCACCCGCCTGTTTGCCCTCTCTGGCCGTGTGAAAAATCCCGGTGTCTACGAACTCGAGATGGTTAAGAACACGTTCCGCGACATCATCTTTGATCCCGCCCTTGGTGGTGGCATCGTTGGTGACAAGAAGATCAAAGCGTTCATTCCTGGTGGCGTCTCCGCTCCGTGGTTCACGCCCGAGCAGCTTGACATTCCGCTCGGCCAGGACGAGGTTGCTGAGCAGGCATCGATGCTCGGTTCGGGATCCATTGTGGTTCTCGACGAGGACAGCTGTGTCGTTCGTGCGGCGTGGCGAATTACGAAGTTCTTCTCCCGCGAGTCGTGCGGACAGTGCACGCCATGTCGTGAAGGTTCGGGCTGGCTCGAGCGCATCATGTACCGCATGGAACACGGTGGCGGTCGTCGCGAAGACCTCGACCTCCTCCTGGACCTCTGCGACAACATTGCCCCCGGTCTGTCGTGGCCCCCGCAGCAGACCACTATCTGCGTGCTCGGTCCGTCAATTCCTTCTTCCATTCACTCGGCCATCACCAACTTCCGTGATGACTTCATTGCTCACGTCGACCACAACGGATGCCCCCATGACTGACGCCCTCGAAACACGGACCACCGTTACTCTCACCGTGAACGGACGCGAAGTCACCGCAACCAAGGGTGAGATGTTGATATCGGCCGCCGATCGCGTAGGAACGTACATCCCTCGCTTTTGCTACCACCCACGCATGGAGCCAGTCGGTGTCTGTCGCATGTGTCTCGTGGAAGTTGATGGCCCCCGTGGCGCCACACTTCAGCCCGCTTGCTACATCCAAGTTGGCGAAGGCATGGTCGTTAACACGGAGAGCGAGAAGGTCAAGAAGGCCCAAGACGGTGTCTTGGAGTTTTTGCTGGCTAACCACCCGCTGGACTGCCCCGTTTGCGACAAGGGTGGCGAGTGCCCCCTGCAGGACCAAACGTTGGCCCACGGATCTGGTGAAACTCGTTTCATCGAAGAGAAGCGCCACTTTCCTAAGCCCATCGAAATCGGTGAGCTCGTCTTGCTCGACCGTGAACGCTGCATCCAGTGCAGCCGCTGCACCCGGTTTGCCTCAGAAGTTGCCGGCGACGCCCAGATCGACTTTGCCGGCCGCGGCGACAATATCGAAGTCGCACCATCACCCACCGAGCCCTTCGACTCGATCTTCTCTGGTAACACCGTTCAGATCTGCCCCGTTGGTGCACTGACCGCTAAGCCCTATCGCTTCACCGCTCGACCCTGGGACCTCGAGCAAGTCGAGAGCACCTGCACTACTTGTGCGGTTGGTTGTCGCGTCGCCGTCCAGTCGTCCAGTAATCGTTTGACTCGAGTGCTCGGCATGGACAGCGAAGCCGTTAACCACGGCTGGCTCTGCGACAAGGGCCGGTTCGCCATTGACTCGGTCGTTGGAATTGACGAAGCTCCACTCACCGATTCGGCACGACGCATTACGGAGCCGATGATCCGCCGTAATGGTGCATTGGAAACGGCCACGTGGGGCGAAGCGCTTCGTGAAGCGGCCCGCATCATTTCGAGCGCCTCGACCCCATCAGCAGTTGGTGCCATCGGTGGCGCGGCGTTGACGAACGAAGGTGCCTTTGCGTGGCAGCGATTCTTCCGTGGCGTGGTCGGCACTGACTCCATCGATGCTCAGTACGGCGATGGCCTCGACCCCGTCTTGGTGGCCGCCCTTCCGCGGGCCACAATCAATGAAGCGGCCGAGGCGTGCACCGTCGTTCTGCTCACCGGTGATCTCCGTGAAGAACTCCCAGTCCTGTTCCTTCGCCTGCGCGAAGGTCTCGTAAAGGGCACGACCAATGTGGTCGAGATGTCGGCTTCCGGTTCAGCGCTCTCGTCATTGAGTCGCGTCAAGCTGCCTATTCGTCCCGGCGAGGCTCACCTAGTGGCAAGGGCCATCACGACTGACGATGCCCCGCTCACAACGTTGGCATCCCACCCCCACGGCGGCCTCTTTACTTCGGCCGACTTGATGGAGGCACGACGTCTCATCGGTGAAGATGGCAGCGGCGTGGTCTTTGTAGTCGGTCGGCCGAATCTGGCTGAATCATCAGCACCAATCGAAGCGGCCATTCGAATTTTCGCCGAGCGCTTTCCTCAGGCCAAGTTCCTCCCGACCCTGCGCCGCGGCAACGTCAACGGTGCATTGGACATGGGGCTCACCCCAAACCTCGCTCCCGGGCAGCAGTTCGCGCTTACCGCCGGACGCTCAACGCTCGAGCAGCTTCGAGCGGCGAGCACGGGGGAGCAGTCGGTCATTGTTTCTCTCGGTGGTGACATCCTCGAAAACGTGGTCGACACGGCACTAGCCACCGCGGCATTAACGGTGGCCTCGCTGATTGCGGTGACTGGTCACGGCGGTCCTTCGCTAGCCTTCGCCGATGTCGTGCTCCCCGCCACGGTGATGCACGAACGCCTGGGCACGGTGACGAATATTGAGGGTCGCGTTTCACTCTTGGCTCCCAAGGTGACGCCACCCGGTTCAACGTGGCCTGACGTAGCTATTGCGTCCGAGTTGGCTGAAGAGTTCGGGCAGAACCTTGGACTTTCGGATCCCGAAGAGACCGCCAATGTGATTGAAGCAACAACGGGCTACCCCTGCGGTTCGGCGATGCGTTCCACTATGGAAGGCATCGTCGTTGGCCGCATCGATGCTCAGACCGAGCGACGTCCGCTGGACCCCATGGCCTTTCCGGGTATTCGCTCAGCCGACTTGGTTGGTATTGCGCCACGGGCCGGAGCGATCGCGTCGTCGGACGCCACCGTGGCCGGTATCGCTACACGACCAACGTTGAGCAACGTGGTCGGAGAACTAAACCCCGTAATCCCAATGCCCGACACGTACTCTCTCCGTCTCGTCGTGGACCGAACCATCTATGACAATGGGGCGGCCGTACGTGGCACCGAAGCGCTGCGCGCGTTAGTGCCCACTTCCGTACTTCGTGTGAATCCCCACGACCTCACCCGCATCGGCGTGACGAGCGGCGGTGCCGTTCGATTGACCTCGGCTCGCGGTTCAGAAGTCATTGCTGTGGTGACCGATGTGGCCGTACCGCGTGGATGCGTGGCGCTGCGACTGGGCACGCTCGCTACGACCGAGTCGAGCGACTCGGCCAATGTCGTGAATTGGATTGTCGATTCAGAGCAAGTGGTCGTGGAAGTCCGGATGGATTCACTGTGAGTCACCTTCTACTCGCATCCGGTGATCCGCTCTACGTATTCGGAGTCAATCTTGCCGTTTTCATCATCGCTGCGGTGAAGGTTTTGGTGGCCTTCGGGGCACTCATGGGTTGCGTGACGCTGATGATCTGGTTTGAGCGCAAGGTCATCTCTGGGATGCAGAGTCGCATCGGACCGAACCGCTGGGGACCGTTCGGTCTTCTTCAAACGCTTGCGGATGGCATCAAACTCTTCTTCAAGGAAGACTTAATCCCCGCACAAGCCGACCGCTTTACCTTCAAGTTGGCCCCGTACTTGGCGTTGGTTCCAGCTCTTATTACATTCTCCATCGTGCCCGTGGGCGGCACCGTTACGGTGGCGCACCACACATTCCTGCTTCAGGTGGCTGACCCACCGATTGGCATCTTGCTCTTGCTGGCAATGTCGGGTTTGTCCGTCTACGGGGTGATTTTGGCTGGATGGTCATCCGGTTCGAAGTACCCGCTGATGTCCTCGGTGCGGGCCAGTGCCCAGATGATTTCTTACGAGGCAGCGCTGGGCATGACCGTTGTGACGGTCGTCCTAGCTACTGGATCACTCTCGACGCACGACATCGTGACGAGTCAGGCTCACGGTGTTTGGCATTGGAACTTGATTCGTCTCGGCATCGTGCCCTTCGTGTTGTTCTTGATTTCCATCACGGCGGAACTCAACCGTCCGCCCTTCGACGTGGTCGAAGCCGAGAGTGAGCTCGTCGGTGGGTTCCATACGGAATACTCTTCGATTCGTTTCGCCTTGTTCTTCCTCGCGGAGTTCATGAACACGATCACCATGTCGGCTGTCATGGTGACCCTCTTCTTCGGTGGTCCGGCCGGCTACGTGCCCAACATTCCACATATTCAGTGGGTCTTCCCCATTCTGTGGTTCCTCGGTAAGACGACGCTGTTCTGCTTCGCCTACGTTTGGTTCCGTGCCGCGCTTCCACGATTCCGCTACGACCAGTTGATGGACCTCGGCTGGAAGCGTTTGATTCCGCTGAGTTTGGCTTGGATGCTGCTGGTGGCTGGTTTCATTATCTCGCCGGCTTGGGGCTTCGCGCTAGCCGCTCTGAGTTTGGTGGCCTCGACATTCCTCACGCGAGCCTTTGACATTGGTCTGAACCGTGAGGCGGGTCCAGACTCAGTCCTCCCTACGGTTGGTGAGCGTCCCCTACCTCCGTACATCCTGCGGAAACTGACTGACGGAGACGATCACTAATGGCGAATCCCTTCAATTTCTTCGGAGGCTTCAAGCTCACGTTCCTCCACATCGGAAGGCCGTCAGTGACGTCGAGCTATCCCAAGGAGAAGCGTCCGAAACAACCTCGTCAACATGGCCGTCACGTACTTAATCGGTACGAAGACGGTATGGAGAAGTGCATCGGTTGCGAACTCTGTGCCGGAGTCTGTCCCGCGAACTGTATCTACGTCCGTGGTCTCGATAACCCGATGGACCACCCCGTTAGCCCGGGTGAGCGTTACGGGTACATCTATGAGATCAACTATCTCCGCTGCATTCACTGCGACTTGTGCGTCGAGGCCTGTCCGACCGAGGCCATTACTGAGTCCAAGATGTTCGAGTTCTCCTTCACCAATCGATCCGACGCGATTTACACCAAGGCCGAATTGGTTGTAGACGACATGGGTGAACCCAAGCGTCTGCCCTGGGAAGACTGGCGTGCCGGTGAATCGGCGATGACCGGTGGATGGATGCGCGCCACTGCCCCCGCTGGCAATGCTGAGTACGAAGGCATCACCCAGTGGTCGGGCGACCTCGGTGTCGGCGTGCGTGCGGCCGAGGGTGGTCAGAGCGAGCACCGTGACGATGCCGCTACGGGTTCGAAGCAGCTTCGTGATGCCTTCACCACCCACTTGGAGCCTGAAGACGTCCCGCTTGATCGACGTGGTATCGCCGGTTTGATTACGAAGCTGGAAGCCAGCAAGGTTGGCCACTTGATTCGTAAGGTGCGCGCATGATTGCCATGACCACTACGTGGCCGGACCTCATTGTCTTCATCGCTGCGGCAGCGATGGCCGTCATCGGCGCTCTCGGAATTATCACGTATCGCAACCCTGTTCACTCGGCGCTGAGTTTGATCTTGACATTGCTGGGTGTGGCCATTGCCTTCTTGGAGCAAGAGGCCCATTTCTTGGCCGCGGTACAAATAATCGTCTACTGCGGAGCCATCGTGGTGCTCTTCTTGTTCGTCATCATGTTTCTGGGCGTTGACAACAAAGAGGACATCTCTGTTGAGCCATTAGTTGCACAGCGTCCTATGGCCTATGCCTCCGTGGTAGTGACCATGGTTGGCATTCTGGCCATGTTGAGCCGAGGTGGTTGGTCGACGGGGGCACAAGTGGCGACCGGCGCGTCGCCCGGCGGTGCTGAGAATGTTCAAGCGGTCGGCTCGGCCGTCTTTACGACGTACCTCTTTGCCTTTGAAGCCACCGCGGCTCTCTTGATCATCGCCGTTGTTGGTGCCGTTTTGCTCGCGCGGCGTGACCGTACCGGAGAGTCGATTTCAGAAGGAGCGGACGCGTGACCATTCCCGAGTCCTGGTTCTTAATTTTGGCCGCCGTCATTTTTGGCATCGGAATGTTTGGGCTCTTGACCCGGCGTAGCGCCCTCATCATGTTCATGTGCATCGAGCTCATGCTCAACGCAGTCAACTTGACGTTCGTGACATTTTCGCGCTCGCTGCACGACATTGGGGGACAGGCCTCGGTCTTCTTCATTCTCGTCGTGGCCGCCGCTGAGGTCACTGTTGGTCTAGCCATCGTGGTAGCTATCTTCCGCCGCCGACAGTCGACGGCAGTTGACGAACTTTCAGAGTTGCGAGGCTGAGATGAACTCCACAGCTGCCCTCATTCCACTCTTTCCACTCATCGGTTTCTTGCTCGTACTCGTTCTGCCGAAGTCGACGACGCGTGAACCTGCTTCTGGTTGGATTGCGACATCGGCCGTGCTGGCTTCATTTCTAACGACCGTGATCTCCTTCGTCTGGCTCCTGGGCCAGACAGAGCGGGAAGTCACGATTCACCTCTTCTCCTGGCTTTCGGTCGGCCCGCTCAATGTTGATGCGGCCTTCCTGCTTGACCCTCTCTCGGTGACGATGTGCCTGTTTGTTTCGGGCATTTCGACTCTGATTCACCTGTACTCGATTGGCTATATGCACGGGGAGAAGGACTTTAAGAAGTTCTTCCTGTATCTCAACCTCTTCGTCTTCTCCATGCTGGTTTTAGTCTTGGGCAACAACTTGCTCGTGACGTTCGTGGGCTGGGAAGGCGTAGGTGTTTGTTCGTACTGGCTCGTGAGTTACTACTTCACGAAGGACTCCGCGGCGAGCGCCGGCAAGAAGGCCTTTATCTATAACCGCGTCGGTGATGTCGGTCTCCTGCTCGCGATGTTTCTGCTCTTTAGTCACTTCGGTTCGCTGAACTACCTCACCATCATTGGTCTCGGCTCGACGGTTCCTCTGTCGAGCACGGTCGCCCTCCTTATCGTTTTGGCGTTGATGTTGGCCGCTAGTGGTAAGTCGGCGCAGATTCCTCTTTTTAACTGGCTCCCTGACGCCATGGAAGGTCCCACGCCAGTGTCGGCATTGATTCACGCCGCCACCATGGTGACGGCCGGCGTTTATCTGCTCATCCGTATGTCACCAGTGTTGGCCTGGTCGACGTCTGGTCGATGGGTGATCGCTGTTATTGGTGGACTCACGGCCTTCGTGGCCGCCACGGTGGCGACATCACAGAAGGACATCAAAAAAGTCCTGGCCTTCTCGACGGTCTCACAAATTGGATACATGATTTTGGCCGTGGGTACTGGGGCCTACTCCGCAGCCATTTTCTTGATGGTGAGCCACGCCTTCTTTAAGGCTCTCTTGTTCCTCGGATCGGGTTCGGTTATCCACTCGCTCAATGGTGAGCAAGATCTGCGCAAGATGGGCGGACTTCAGAAGTATCTCCCGTTGACATTCCCAACGTTCCTGATTGGTTGGCTCGCAATTGCCGGCATTCCACCATTTGCCGGTTTCTGGGCCAAGGGTGATGTTCTGACCAACGTCTACGCCTTCTCCAAGCCGCTCTACGTTCTTGGCCTCTTCACGGCAGTCCTCACGGCGTACTACATGAGTCGACTCTTCGTCTTGACGTTCCGAGGCGACGAGCGGTTCCGCGAAGTGACCGAGGGTCACGACCCGCACGAGAGTCCTTGGATGATGACAGTGCCTCTGGTTATCCTTGCCGTCTTCAGCGCCCTCGGTGGGTTACTGGATCTGCCATGGGCCCACTCAATGTCGCTCGCCGGCTTCCTCGACCCCGTGTTCGAGTCGACGGTATCGCCAGTCCTGGGCTCGCACATGTCGGAGTTTGTGCTCGCCGGAGCAGATGCCGCTGCCGGCATTATTGGTCTGCTCATTGCCTTCTCGCTGTGGAAGTCCACCTCGCCCTGGCCCCGCTTTGAGTCCAGCTTCCTGGAGAAGGTCTGGCGCTGGGATGACTTCTACGACTTCACCATTGGTCGTCCCCTGCAGCGCGTGGCTCAATTCGGCAGCACGACCGTCGAGCCCAAGATCCTTGATGGTGCCGTGGTTGCAACGGCCGTTTCGGTCCGTAAGAGCGCTGAGGGAATTCGCAAGATTCAGTCTGGTTTTGTTCGCCACTACGCCCTCGTAGTGGTCGTCGGCATGATGCTCGTCGTGCTGTTCTTGGTTGCGAGGTCTTGGTAGTCATGCATACGTCACTCTGGCTCTCCCTCCTGCTTCTCATTCCTTTAGTGGGTGCCGCACTCATCGTCGCTCTTCGCGCGTCCGACCATCTCGCTCGAGTCATCGGCATTACGGCCGCCGCCCTCGAGCTCGCCTTGACCGTCTTGGTCGCTTTGGCCTACCGCACCTCGCACACCATTGGATCGGGCTCGACAACAACCGTCTTTGATTTCACGTATCGCAAAGTCTTGGCCCCATCGCTCGGTGTGGCCTACGACATCGGTGTTGATGGAATTTCACTCTTCTTGGTGGCTTTGACAGCCCTCGTAATTTTGTTGGCTCTCGTGGGAGCGAATGAATCCCGTCGTACGCCCGCCTTCGTGGCGTGGCTGCTCGTCTTGATGACGGCAACCATTGGAGCCTTCGCTACTCGCGACATGCTCTCGTTCTTTCTCTTCTTTGAACTCACGCTTATTCCGAGTTACTTCCTCATCGCTGGCTGGGGTGGCTCGCAGCGGGCCGCCGCCGCATTGAAGTTCTTCGTCTACACGCTCTTTGGCTCCGGCTTCTTGCTGGTTGGCATGGTCTACATCGCTGTTCGCCACCAACAGGTCTTCGGTGGCGAGTTGACCTTTGCGATGTCGGCGCTAAAAGAGACGCCGCTTTCTTCCGGTGTCGCCACGTGGATCATGATTGGTTTCTTGATTGCCTTCGGTATTAAGAGCCCCATCTTCCCTCTGCACACCTGGTCGCCCTTGGCCTACGCCGAGGCTCCAATCGCCGGTTCGATGGTGCTCTCAGCACTGCTGGCCAAGCTGGGCACGTACGGGCTGCTTCGCTTCGCCGTGGGCCTTCTTCCGCAGAGCCTCGACAATGTTCGGCCCGTCGTGCTGACCTTGGCCGTCATCGGTATTTTGTACGGTTCCGCACTCGCTGCCGTCAGCAAGGAGCTGAAGCGAGTGGTGGCCTACTCGTCGATGGCCCAAGTGGGCTTTATCGTGCTCGGTATTTTTGCCGGTTCGCAAATCGCCACCAGTGGTGCCGTGCTCTTGATGTTCAACCACGGTGTCATCACCGCGGGGCTCTTCTTGCTGATTGGCGGGATCGAACGTCGTCGAGGTACCTCGACCATTAGTGCGCTCTCTGGACTCCAGGGTCCCGCGCCAGTGCTCGCTGCGCTCTTTACCGTAGTGATGCTCGCCTCGATCGGCCTGCCCGGTCTTTCGGGCTTCGTCTCCGAACTCCTCGTGCTCCTCGGTTCCTTCAACGCCCACCCCTGGTGGGCCGTTATCGCAACGACGGGCGTTATCTTCGCGGCCCTCTATCTGCTCTGGGCCTATCAACGCGTCTTTCACGGTGAAGCCACGGGTGAGAATGCCTCCATCCCCGATGCGACAACTGCTGAGCGATGGGTGCTGGCCCCAATCATTGTTCTGGTGGTCGTCCTCGGTGTCTACCCCGCACCCCTCTTGAACAAAATCAATCCCTCGACGCACGCCATCGTGGCGCACTCAACTCCGCAGGGGGCTAACCGATGATCGCGCAAGTGGCACAACTGGCGATGCCCTCCGTCCACTATCTGGCCATTGCGCCGATTTTGGTTCTGCTGGGTGGCTCGCTGATTTTGATGTTCGTAACGGCGATGACGCGCACCCGAGTTTCGGCCGTGGTCGCCACCAGCGTGACGGTCGTGACGGCTGTCAGTGCATTCGCGCTCTCGTTCTTCCAGTGGCGTGATGTTTCGATTCATGGTTCGACGACGACGCTGGCTCACGCTATTGCGCTCGATGGTTTCGGCGTCTTGGCCTCGGCCGCTATCGCGCTCGGTGTCGGGCTCACCGCACTGGTCTCTCACGACTGGGCGCATCGTGCTCACGTCGTGGGTGCGGAGTTTCATATCCTGGTTTTGGCGTCGGCCTCCGGGGCGATGATGATGGCGCAAGCTAACGATCTCATCGTCATCTTCCTGGGTCTCGAAATCTTGTCCATTGGCCTCTACGTGTTGGTCGCCTTTGACCGCCACCGCTCCGGTTCGGCCGAAGCGGCTCTGAAGTACTTCTTGCTGGGTGGCTTTGCTTCAGCAATCTTCATCTACGGCGTGGCGCTGACGTACGGAGGCGCCGGTTCGACGAACTTGTCATCAATCGCCTACTTCCTCGCTCACAACTTCATTCTCCAGCCCGGTGTGCTGGTCGCGGGACTCGGACTCATGCTGGTCGGCTTTGCCTTCAAGGTGGCCGCGGTACCGTTCCACGTTTGGTCGCCCGATGTCTACGAGGGCGCTCCGTCACCCGTTACGGGTTACATGGCGTCAATTGTTAAGGTCGGTGCCTTTGCCGCCGTCCTGCGCGTCATCTTCGGTGCGCTCACGACCCAGTCAGAGTCGTGGCGTCCGTTGGTGTGGGGTCTCGTAGTTCTCTCGACACTGGTTGGTGCTGCTGTGGCTCTGGTGCAGCGCAACATCAAGCGTCTCTTGGCCTACTCCTCAATCTCCCAGGCCGGCTTCATGTTGCTGGGTCTGTGGTCGGCGTCACCGTCTGGTGTTGCCGGCACCCTGTACTACGTCGTCACATACCTGCCCGTAGTGATCGCCACCTTTGCTGTGGTGACGCTGGTTGGGGGAGAGGGTGAAACCAGCCACGACCTTGATCACTATCGCGGCTTGGCTCGTCGTCAGCCCCTGCTCGGTGCGGCGTTCGCCGTGCTGCTGTTGTCACAGGCCGGTGCACCATTCACGACCGGGTTCTTCGCCAAGTTCGCCGTGATTACCTCGGCCGTTGATGTTGGCGGTTCTTGGTTGGCCGTGATTGCCATGGTGGCTGCGGCCATCGGTGGATTCTTCTACGTCCGACTAGTGCTCTCGCTCTACAGCGACGATGAGGGTTCGGGCGTCCGCGTGGCCGTTCCCCGCCTCACCGGTTCGGTGATTGCCGTAGGCAGCGTCTCGGCCGTCCTCTTTGGCGTATGGCCTGGACCCATCGCCAACTTGGCGCACCACGCCTACCTCCTCCTTCCGTGAGTCGTCGCGTCGCCATTGCGACGTGCGAGGACCTCTACGTCGACCCCGACACGCCGCTGCTCCTTGAGGCGTTAACGACCGTCGGTCTCGAGTATGAGTTGTTGGCCTGGGACGATCCGAACGCCCAGTGGGATCGATTCGACGCCACGGTCATCCGTTCGACCTGGGACTACGCACCCCGTCGAGACGAATTTCTCGGGTGGGCGTCGAGCGTCCCTACTCTCTACAACTCGTTTGACCTCGTGGCTTGGAATACCGACAAGCACTACTTACGGTCTCTGCAGCAAGCCGGCGTCACCGTGATTCCCTCGACCTTCGCCGACGTGGGAATCGATCCGATCTTCCCCACGGGCAACTTCGTCGTTAAGCCCACGGTCGGAGCGGGCAGCCTGGACGCCGAGCGCTACGGAGCAGGCGACCACGCCCGAGCTCACACCCACGTCCGTTCTCTCCACGCCACGGGTCGAGATGTGATTATTCAGCCGTACGTCGACTCAATCGATGTGGAGGGTGAGCTAGCCCTCGTCTTTGTAGATGGTGCGTTTTCCCACGCCATGCGCAAGGGGGCGATGTTGAACGCAGTTGAACACGACCGCAGTCAACTCTTTCGCGCCGAACGGATGTCGACAACTACTGCGAGCCCGGAATCATTGCAGTTCGCTCGAGAGGTACTGGACGCCGGCGGCGCATCCTCGGCGCTCTACGCCCGTGTCGACCTCTGTCGAATTGATCACGAGTGGGCCGTCATGGAGCTAGAGCTAACCGAGCCATCCCTCTTCTTGACGTACCACACCGAGGCAGCTACCGGACTGGCGAACGCTCTTTTGAAGCGACTTACGTAGCGTTCTCGCTCGCGGCCGCCAAGATTTCCTCGGGAATGACGGTGCTTGGTCGGTTCGACGGATCGTTGGCCAGGAGCCTTCCGATGACTGGGATCTCCGTCAAACTCTCGGCGCGCAAGAGTGCCGCCACCACCGGGACCAGTGATTCGAAGGCGGGATAGACCAGGTAGCGGGGCAACCAATCGGGTTGGTACTTGGCATTAAAGGTCCAGAGAGTCTCGATGGGCAGAATGCCCGACAAACGCTTGAGGGCCCATCGTTCGACTTTCGTGAAGGTCCCGTCACCCTTCTCGCCATCGAGGACGCTTCTAAAGGCGGCGAAGTTCAAACTCAGCCCCTGTCCGCCCTCTTGGCGCAGGTGCTCAATCGTGGAGCACAGGGCAAAGTCAATCAGTCCGTTGGGGTGTTCGCCCGGATCGCGTCGCATGAGGTCGAGGGAGTAACCATTGATGGCCGGAGAGGGCACAAACTGGCAGACCGCCGCGGGGGTGCCATCTGGTCCGTTCACGATCGTCAGCAGGAGACCCTTATCGCGAGGATTAAAGAGTCGACCGAGCATCATCGAAAAGCCCCGCTCGTCTTCACCACGACGGAGTTTGGCAATCAACTCCATGATTCCGCGAACGCGGGCCGGATCGATAGTGGAGGGGTCGACAAACTCGACGGAATAGCCGTTACGAGCTAATCGAGTGCAGGCCTGGCGTAGCCCCTTCATCTTGCCGCCTTCGAGACTAAAGGTTTGACAGTTCACCACCCCTTCGTCACCCACGTAGATGTGATGGAGGCCGGCACCTTGGTACACCGGCAGCCACTGCTGGCCCGCACCAATGATGGCGAGAGTCCAGCCGCGCTGCTCCGCGAAACGTCGAAAGGCTGCAAAGACTTCGACCCGCTCTGGTTCAGGGCCGATGGGGTCCGGGGATATGAGGGCCACGCCACCGTAGACGGCGTAGGCGACCAACGAATCGCGGAAAAAGAAGAACTGTTTGTCATCGCGAAGCGCGAAGTAGTCAAGCGTGCCTCGACCGTGACGGCGCACTATGTCTCGGGCACGAAGTTCGGCCAAGCGACGCTCGGCCGAAGACCCGTGATTCGAGAGTCGCCGGTCCACAACGGGTCGAGTGAGTAAGTAGAGGCTGCCCATGATGATCACAATGCCCGTCGCGAACAGTGAGGGTGAGAGGAAGTCACCCGCTCGGTCGGGCAGTGGCAGGCGAGTGACCCCCACGAGTCGTTCCACGCAGGCCTGAGCAATGTGCCACCACTCACGACCGAAGGGAATGCGTGACGTAACGATGACAACGAGCATGGCGCTCGCGGTGGCCACCGCGGGAATGCTGAGCAGCTTGGGCAGCGCTCCGCTAAAGGAACCGCGATCCGTCGCGCCCTGGAAAATACGACGCTCCGTGATTAGCAGGATGAGAACGATGGCGTTAATCAGCGTGCCGAGACCGTTGCCGCCGTGTACGACGTGGGTGGTAGTGGTGATGGCAAAGAGAATGGCGGCCACAATCCACGCACGGCGCTGACCCCGTCGAAGTCCCCGGGCCATCATGATCATTCCCACTCCGGCGAGGGCGGTGGCGGCTGCGGCCGATTGGGCGACGCCGAGTGGCAGGACGTGGAGAAGTGATTCAAGTCGTCCGCGGGCAGGCGGGACGACGGCACTCACCACGTTGGCCAGGCCCGTGAGTAAAACGACACCGCTCACGATGCGCTTCAGTCGAAGCTCGCGACGAAACGTCTGCTGAAAAATAGGCGTCTGGGGCCACGGTGAGCCATCGGGCCACGAGCCAATGAGGGCTGGCAATTCTGGCGGTGCCGGCAGTGTGGTCTTTCCGGCGAGCCATCGTTCCAGGCGAGTTGTAGAAGGTTCGCGAAGGCCACCGGCGACCAGACGCACCCGAACGGTTCCACCCGCCTCCACTTCGACGTAGCTTGTTCGCGCCACGGGCTGGAAGATGGGAGGCAGTCCAAATCGTCCGAGACGCTCCACGAAGACCCGGCCCGATGGTCCTGGTGCCGCGCAGACCCCCTGGTCGAGGTAGGCCAATGCCGGTCGGGCACAACCGCCAACGATGAGGCCAACCCCGCCTGCGGCCACGATGGTGCTGGCTAGCTTGAGGGCGTCTTGATTTCCGATGAGCACGTCACCCAGCGGTTCGCTTGAAGTGAACTGCCCCCCGTCTCGATAGAAGAATCTTCGCCGCGCAATAGTGCTCGCGATGACTACCAAGATCGCCTCTATGGCGGCCACGGCGAAGAGCGAGGCTGAAAGCCAACCCCACGTGGTGAAGTGCGGCGTCTGGCCCAAGAGTTGGGAGCCGTGACTTCCGAAGAGATCGTTAAGGCCGATAACGAACGAACTCAACATCAAGAATGCAAAAATCCATAGAGGAGCCCACGCCCAGGCACTAAAAGTGCGATACATCAGGCGTGACTGTACGAATCTCGTCAGCGACTGGGTGTCATCCAGTCGCCGAGCATCTTCTCGCTCGCGATCATCAACGCGTGCAGTGTCGCGTCTAGTTGCCCCGGCCACTACTTCCAGGCGTCGACTCCCACGCCACGTCATGACGTTGACCGAGACCGCTGTGGCCAAGGTAAAGCCCATGCGTGTCAAAGCGTCCTGGGTCGGCGCGTCCGTACCCAGCTCTTCGTCGGTGGCTCCAGGCAGGAATATCACGCGTGCCTGTTCGAGTGAGGCAATCCTCTGTAGTGCTTGATAGAAGGCGGGAAACCGCTGCCAGCACGCGGCCACGAAGCGTTGGGGATTAGTCGTTGGTCCGAATGCGAATGTCGACCCCGCGAAGATAATCACTGTCGCTTCGTCGATCTCGTTCAACTGTTCGACAATGGAGGTCATAGCAATCGATCCATGCACCATTTCTGGGCTCAATTGCAGGTCGCTATAGACCGTTAGGCGACGGCCCTGAGGTAATGCAATTACTTCATTCGACAGGGAACTCACGGCCCCTAGTCTCGCAGAGATGGCGCCAGCGGGTTGAAGTGAGACAATGGATGCTGTGAGTATGCGCGAAGGTTCTCCCGAAAACTGGCATTGGCGAGTTGCCGAACTAACCCCTGGCCCCGCTGTTATTTTCGACATTGACGGCGTTCTGGCCGATGCGGCCGGGCGTCAGCACTACCTCGACTATGGCGACTGGCGAAGTTTCTTTGAAGCCTGTGGCGATGATCCCGTGATCGAAGAAATTGAACGACTGCTGGAACTTCTCGATTCAAATCTCACGGTGATCTTGCTCACCGGCCGCCCCCGTCGCGTCGCCCCACACACATTGGGTTGGCTGGAACGTTACGGACTGCGTTGGGACGTTCTGATCATGCGCGAATTCGGTGACTACTCGGGCGTTGACTATTTCAAACGAAGCGTGGTGCACGAACTTCGAGAAACTGGTTTTGATTTGCGCCTAGCCCTCGATGACGATCCAAAGAACCACGCGATGTACGTCCGCGAAGGTGTTCCGTGCATCTACATCCACTCGGGTTACTACCTCTGAGCGTACGCTAGAGCGTCACATCCGGCCTGGCGGCCTGATCCGATACTGGCGGGCACACCAACCCCGTCGTAGGCCATGCCACCTAGAAATACTCCGTGCGGAGCCAAGGTCGCACGGGCAGCTGACACCATCGCTCGGTGATGGGGAAAGTACTGCGGCAACGCGTTTGGCCACCGCTGCACGCGTGTCTCGACCGCGTCGGGCCATGTTCCAAAAATCTGTGACAATTCAACTTGGACTCGACTGACGAGTTCGCTATCGCTCATCATCATTGCCCGGGAGTCGTCAATGCGGCCCGTGTGAACACGCACGAGTGCGAGTTGATCATCGTGTAAGTGTGCCCATTTGCGATCGAGAAAGGTCACGGCTGTGGTAAACAGCGAATCGGTGCCCGATGCGAATTTGGTATGCAGGGGTACCAGCACGCCGGTACCACTCTCGGGGAGCTGACAGGACGTCCGGGGAACTGCGTAGGTCACCATGGTGCTACTGGCACTCTTCACAAACTCCAAACGTCGCACGTCGGGGGCTAGATCGCCCAGCAGGGTGCCAGCGACTTGTGGCGGAGTGGCGACGACAACGGCATCGGCTGGAGTGATGGAAGTGGCCGTCTCCACACTCAATGCGTGCGCACGCCCTGGGGTGAGGCGAACCGCGGTAACGGGATCACCGGTACGAAAGACGACGCCCCGCTGTTGCAGAATTTGACGTACGTGGAGAGGCAGCGAGCCGACACCATCTTGGAGCGAGAAGAAAATTGGCGTTGGCGTAGCGGGCGTAGTTGGCGGCTTGGAACGAATTGCCTTCATGAGAGAGCCGCCTTTACGGGCGGCGGCATCTAACGCGGGAAAGACTTCTGCGGCACTGAGTTCGTCAACCCGCCCCGCTTGAATACCGCCAATCATCGGCTCAATAAGTTCATCGACGAGAGCGTCACCAAATTTGCTCCGCAGAATTTCCCCAATGGTGAGCTCCTCTGTGTAACGGAGTCGTCGAGGCACAAGGAGATCGCGCAGCGCTCCCATTTTTGCCCGTCGTGAAAGATGTCGCATCATTCGAAGCTGTACCCAGCGGGTGGGAACACCGAGAACCAAGCCCGTCGGTATCTTCTCGAGATGTCCCCGAAGGTAGATCCAGGCCCCGCTCGAACCAATGGGGCGGAGTTGGTCGCCAAGACCGACCTTTCGAATGAAATCTGTCGCCTCGCCACGAGTAGCTAGGAATCCGTCGGCGCCGAGGTCGATGACCTGGCCGGCAAACTCCGTGGTGCGCAGTGCCCCGCCCATTGAAGGGAGCGACTCGATAACTTCAACAAACACATCGGGGTCTGGCGTACTCCCTCCCGATGCCTCCCACGCTGCGGCTAAGCCGGCAATACCACCGCCGACAATAACGACAGAGCGTCGACTCATGCGTTGGCCATCACCACATCTGCGAGAAGAGCGATGAAGTCGGGTGCCGCGTTCAGCGACTCCGTGCGAACGAGGTTGAGGCCCACTTCGTGCGCCACACCTTGTGCCTCCACGTCGATGTCAAAGAGCACTTCGAGGTGGTCGGACACAAAGCCAATGGGGCACGAGACAATATCGGTGATGCCGGAGGCTGCTTTGGTTCGTAGAACCTCCAAGATGTCGGGTCCGAGCCAAGGATCGGGCGTGCGTCCGGCGGACTGCCACGCTAAGTCAAAGCGCGGCGTCCCGACGATTTCTGCCGCCTGTTCGGCCGACTCTCGGAGCTGCTCGGGATAGGTATCGCCGTTGAGCAGAATTTTTTCCGGTAGAGAGTGGGCGCTAAAGAGGACTTCGGCGTTGGCACGCCGTTCGGCGGGGATCTGCGCGAGCGCATCGTGGACTCGCTTAGCAATGATTGCGAGGAAGCCGGGGAAGTCCCACCATGCTCCGATGCCCGTGAAGTTGATGTCCGTGAGCGTCGCTCGAGCCCGGTCCATGTACTGGTCGGTCGACATTGAAGATGAGTGGGGGGCCAGCACGATGCCGATGACATCGGTAAAGCCCTCCGCGACGAATGTTGCGGCCGTTGCTTCAATCATGGGTGGTTCGTACTTCGACCCAAAGCGAACATCGAAGCGGCCCGGGGCACGACGCTCGAGTTCGGCGCGCAGTGCGTCGACTTGGGCATCGGTGCGTTCGCGCAGGGGCGAGATGCCACCAATGGCGTTGTAGCGACGGGTGAGGTCGGCTAGCTGCTCGGGGGTTGGTGGCCGGCCGTGTCGAATGAGGGTGTAGTAGGGCTCGATTGCTTCCGTTGAAGACGGAGTGCCGTAGGCCATGACGAGGACGCCAATTTTCTTCATCGAACGCCAGCCTTTCCTTCTTCGTGTACGACGCGAACCACGGCTTCGAGAACGGCCGGATCAGTCTCGGGTAACACGCCGTGACCCAAGTTGAAGATGTGCCCGGCGTCGGTGCCGGCGCGCTGCAGGACCTCGCGAGCCGCCGTAACGGCCAGATCGGCACCATTCAGACAGCGGGCGGGATCGAGGTTGCCCTGAACGGGGCGACCCCCGACGCGACGACGACCCTCATTGAGGTCAACGTGCCAGTCGATACCCATGACGTTGGTATTCGCGGTTGCCATGAGGTCAAGAAGTTCGCCAGTGCCAACACCAAACAAGATGGTCGGCACATCGAGATCGGCCACTCCTGCAAGCACCCGCTTGGTGGCGGGTAGGGCGTAGCGCACGTACTCGTCACGGGTTAGTGAGCCGGCCCAGGAGTCGAAGAGCTGGAGGGCTTGCGCACCGTGCTCCACCTGGGCACGGAGAAATGAAATGGTGATGGGGATGAGTCGATCCATGAGGGCGTCAAAGAGAGCCGGATCGGCGTGCATCATTCCCTTGATGACACCAAAGGTTCGAGTGGGTGCCCCTTCGACGAGATAGCTCGCGACGGTGAAGGGGGCGCCGGCAAAACCGATGAGCGGAACGTTGAGTGGTGCGAGTTGCTCAACGACGAGGTCGACGGTTTTGGTGACGTGTGCGATGTCGGCGTCCTCGAGGGGCCGCAGCCGATCAAGGTCAGCTCGCGAGCTGAACGGGTTAGCCACGACGGGTCCGCGTCCGGGAACAACGTCGACGCCAAAACCAATGGCCTCCACGGGGACAACAATGTCGGAGAAGAGTATGGCCGCATCGACCCCGTAGCGACGGACGGGCTGCATGGTGACCTCGCAGGCGAGGGCCGGATCGGCGATGGCGTCGAGAATCGATCCCGACCCGCGAAGGGCCCGATACTCAGGCAAAGACCGCCCGGCTTGGCGCATAAACCAGACAGGCACGTGGTCGACGGACTCGCCACGGGCGGCCCGTAGGAAATTTGGCTCGGTCATAGCTCCTCCTGGAACGGCGTAGTCATCGTAGGTTCTAATACCCCAACCTGATTCCCCGTTTGCCCGTTAGGCTTGCTCATCTCTTTCTAGAGGTACCGGAAGCAGGACTCCTATGCATGAGCGCGAAATAGCGGAAGAACAGACGTTCCTCGAATTCGCCTATGAGGCGCACGCCCAGATGCTGGCCGACGCCGAACTCAGCCGGAAGCGCTACGCCGTCTCGGACGGGGTCCCCGGTGACCTCTCGGTGCGTGACGGCGCCATGGACAACTTCCTCCGCCGGATTGATCATCTTCAAATTGGCAATACGCCACTCTTCTTCGGCCGCCTCGACTTTTCTGCGACAAGCCCTAAGGGTGAGGCCACCTATCGCCTCGGTCGCATCTCCATTGTCGACCTCGATCAGAACCAACTCATCATCGACTGGCGAGCACCTATCGCTGAAGCGTTCTATCGCGCAACTGCCATTGAGAACTTCGGGGTGACGCGCCGACGTCATATCTCAATTCGCAACCGCCAAGTTCTCTCGGTCGAAGACGAGTTCCTCTCGGACGAAGGCGCCGAAATGGCCGACGCTTCAGCGACGGCGCCCGCGATCAATGAGGAGGGACTTGTCGAAGGCGGTTTGGCACTTGGGGGACCGGCCGCGTTGTTGGCCGCCCTTGGTCGAGCACGCACCGGTCGCATGGGTGACATCGTCGACACCATTCAGCGTGAGCAGGACGAAATCATTCGAACTGACTTGAACACCATCTTGTTAGTGCAAGGTGGCCCGGGAACGGGCAAGACCGCAGTGGCCCTCCACCGTGCGGCGTACCTTCTTTATACGTATCGGGCCACACTGGAGCGCCAACGTGGCGTCTTGGTCGTAGGACCTAACCCGGTCTTCATGGGGTACATCGGCAATGTTTTGCCATCGCTCGGTGAGTCGGGCGTCACATTGACGACGGTCACTGATCTTGTCCGTGGCGTAGCGGTCCGGGGCAAGGAGTCTGACGAGTTGGCACAGCTCAAGGGTGACATCCGGATGCAGGAAGTGATTGCCCGGGCATTGGCGACGAGGCAGCGGGCACTTCGCAAAATTATGGATGTGCCCTTTGGCCGTTTCGTATTGAAGGTAACTCCGGAAGAGACCAAGGCCATTGTTGATCGGGCTAAACGCCGAGGGGGGCAACATAATCCGCGTCGGAGTGTGGTCGGGCGAGAGCTCGCTCGAGCATTGGCTGACCAGTACCGAACCCGTTCGGGTGTCACGGCTGAATATTTAGAGATCGAAGACGTCGAAGGGGGACTCGAGGAAGCGATTCGTGTCACGGCGGCCTTTAAGCAGATTCTCCAGAGAATCTGGCCCCGACTTACCGGTCAAGATTTATTACACGACCTCTTTGGAGCCGAACCACTCCTACGGGTCGCCGGACGGGACATTCTCACTGATGAAGAAATCAGCTTGCTCGTCCGTCCACGCTCGGAGTACATGGGAGATATTCCCTGGACCGATGCGGACTTGGCACTAATCGATGAGGCTCGCGTCCTACTCGGACCTCGCAAGAAGCCACGGGGACACTCTCGAGTCGTTGACAGCGAACTGACTCTCGAAGATGTTGACCAGTTGCCCGATCACCATCGTGACGCCGCGCTACGGGAGCGCACCGTGGTCACTCGGGTTGTTGAACGAGATTTTGATGAAGCGGAGTTCGTCAAGCACGGGCACATTGTCGTGGACGAAGCTCAGGACCTATCGGCTATGCAGTTGCGGGTCATCGGACGGCGTAATGAGACTGGCTCCATGACAATCGTTGGTGACATGGCGCAAGCTACGACGGCGGCGGCGTCGGCATCCTGGGATGCCACGATGGAAATACTCGCCTCGACGAAAAAGCCGAGCCGCGTCGATTTATCCGTGAGCTATCGGACCCCCGAAGAAGTTCTGGAGTTTGCCGCACCTACGCTTCGCGCCGCAATGCCGGACTTGAAGCCACCAGTCCCGGTTCGACGAGCGGGTAGTGCGCCCCGTGTTGTCCGCGCTGACGTCCCCACGTTGGGGTTAACTCTGGCCCGTGTGGCTCGTGAAGAGCTCGATGGAGTGCATGGTGGCCGGATCGCCATCATCGTTACCACCACGCGCGTGGGAGAAATTGTGGCTCTCCTGGCTGCACACGGGGTCGTTGCGATTGACCCCGCGAACGATCTGGAAACGGGTTTAGCAGCGGACATAGTGGTTATTCCTTCGGAAGGGGCGAATGGCCTTGAATTTGACGGTGTTGTGGTTGTGGAGCCTGCAGAAATTGCGAGCCGTGGTGGCGCTGCCGGGTCAATTACGCCTCGAGGACTTCGTACCTTGTACGTCTCGCTGACACGTCCAACTCGCCGGTTGGCGGTCGTTCACGTCGGCGAACTGCCCCCAAGTCTTTCCTAAAGTCACGGTCCGTCTTCCCAAATGTGGCGAAGAGGGACCATTTCCTTGTAGAACATATGTCGTGAGTCAGGCAAATTCCTCCCTTAGCCTGGCGAAGCAGGACAAGATCGTTCACGATCGTCCGCCGATGCTGGCCATTGGTGTGATGATTTGGCTCGGTTCGGAGTTGATGTTCTTCTCCGGTCTCTTCGCCGCGCTGTTTACTATTCGCGCACACGTCCCTGTTTGGCCGCCCACCGGCACCGAACTCGACACGTTGCAAGCAGGCATCTTCACGATCATCCTCGTGGCGTCGTCGGGCACGATGCAGTGGGCCGTATGGCTCGAGGAGCATCGTCAGCGGGCCAAGGCCAAGCGTTGGGTGTGGATCACCATCGCTATGGGTGCCGTCTTTGTCGCCAACCAGGTCTACGAGTGGATCAATCTCGAGACTCGTTGGTACACGAACTCCTACGGTTCAGTCTTTTTCATCACGACAGGACTGCACGGACTGCACGTATTCCTTGGTCTTGTAGCCATGGGTCTCTTGCTCTACCGCATGAAGGGCCGTGAAGGAGATGCCGGTGAACTTGCGGCCTTCCAGGGTGTCTCGTACTACTGGCACTTCGTCGACGTCATCTGGGTCGGTTTGTACTCGGCTCTCTTCTTGTTGAAGTAGGCAAATCATGATTACTCTCTCCACGCTCCGCCGCACGTTTGCCGCACTCATTGTGCTCTTCCTCGGCACCTTCTCGGTCTTTGCCGTCACGGCTAACGCCGCTGACGAAGAAACGACCGGGGCAAGGTCTGGCCCGGCCTCCAACATCGGTGAGCCCACTGCCACGAACACCATCAAGGATTCATATGGCAACGTTGTGCAGTACGGCTCTGACGCCATCATCTATAAATCACCTTCGACTCTCACTGGTAAGACGGCCGCTGAACTTCGCGCCATTGGTCGAGCTCTCTACATGCAGAACTGCTCGTCCTGCCACGGAGTTAAAGCGGACGGTGTTTTGTCCCAGGGCAACCCCGAGGCCTACCCGAACTTGGTTGACCTCGGTCCAGCGGTTATCGATTTTTGGATCTCTTCCGGACGCATGCCTGCCGCTGACCCCACGGCGATTCAGGCCGGCCGCAAGCCTTCCCGTTTGAGCGCTCTGCAGAGCTTGGCAATTGCCGAATGGGTTAACTCGCTTTCGAACGCCTACCCCTACGTTCCAGTGGTTAACACGAACGATGCGAGTCGAGCTGAAGGACTGAACCTCTTCGCGTTGAACTGTGCCGCCTGTCACACCATCACCGGTGGTGGTGACGCGCTGGCTGCCGGGACGTACGCTCCGACACTGCAAGACTCGGACATCACAGCCACGCAGATCGCTACCGCGATTCGAAGCGGTCCGGGCAACATGCCGAACTACTCGAGCAGTCTCACCGATGAGCAGGTCGCCGACATCGTCAAGTACGTAAAGGTTGACATTCAGAACCCCAACAACATTGGTGGGGTTGGCATGGGTGGACTTGGCCCAGTGGCCGAAGGATTTGTTGCACTCTCGTTGGGCATCGGCATTTTGGCCCTCGCCGCATTCTGGGTAGGAGACCGCCAGTGAGCACTAATGAAGAACACCGCACACCCGTCTCGCTCTCGAGCGTTTCGGAAAATGACCCCCGCATGCAGCCCGCGGCGAAAAACCCTGACCGCGTTGAGCGATGGATTGCCGTCCTTTTCGTACTGGGCTTCGTGGGCTTCATCGGATTCGGCTGGGCCTACTGGGTCGACGCCGCACCTTGGATTCTCGGCAGCACAGTGGGCGTCGCCTTCAGTCTCATCGGAATTGGCGTAGTCGCTTGGGGTAAGTACCTCATGCCGAAGGGTCCCTTCGTTGAAGAGCGCCACGAGATGCGCAGCACTGACGAAGAGCGCGACGCCTTTGCCGCCGCCATCATCCAGCGCGGTGGTGGTGTCATTAAGCGTCGGCCAATGCTGGGCGCTCTGCTTGGTGGAGGTCTTGGCATCTTTGGGATTGTTGCTCTCTTCCCAGTCCTGCGCAGCCTCGGGCCGTTGCCCGGCAAGACGCTGGAACGTACCGACTGGAAGAAGGGTTCCTACCTCGTCACCCAAGACGGTCGTCGTGTTCACGTTGATGACTTCAAAATTGCCGAAGTCGCCACCGTCTTTCCCGAAGGCTTTGAAGAGACTACGAATGGTCAAGCCGTCGACCAGACAATCATCATTCGCTTAGACACCGAAGACTTCACC
>CAFBLN010000009.1_pt1 | contig 26331 bp, 24 predicted proteins | sample 7268151 | NCBI WGS metagenome assembly CAFBLN01 (sample SAMEA6814035, study PRJEB35770) | uncultured Acidimicrobiaceae bacterium | biome: Freshwater; feature: Freshwater reservoir; material: water | place: Czech Republic | collected 2017-05-23 | depth 30m m
AGGGATGTCGTAACGAGCAAAGTACTGCTTGCCCTGGTATTCGAAGAGGTCCATGACTTCTCACTTTCGGCGTTGGTACGCCACTTTGCCGCTTACGCGGGCTCTCGTTCGTCTAATGCGCTCTCTAGCCACGTGCCGATCTCACCAAGCGGTGAACCGGGGGTAAAGACTCGTGCAACACCGGCGGCCGCAAGGGGGGCGATGTCGTCTTCAGGAATAATGCCGCCAACGACGACCAGAACGTCTTCGCGTCCGGCGGCACGGAGCTGCTCGATCACGCGGGGGACGAGTACCAGGTGGGCACCCGACAGTAGAGATAGTCCGAGGGCGTCAGCGTCCTCTTGGATAACAGCTTGTACAACTTGGTCGGCAGTCTGGTGCAGACCGGTGTAGACGACTTCAAATCCAGCGTCACGAAGGGTACGGGCGATGACCTTCGCTCCTCGGTCGTGGCCATCAAGACCTGGTTTAGCTACCACTACGCGATACGTCCGCTTCATCGGTTTAAGAGCATAGGTCGCTTTTGACCACCATCCTTCCAGTCGCTCGGATTATTGCCATCAGGCCGGTTTCTCGAATGGAATTGTCAGGGTTTGCAGTTCTCCCCAAGCGTTCAAGAAAATTCGCACCCCTCCCCTCCGCCAAGTGACGGCATGGCGAACTAGCGTTTGATTGTGCAGCATTCCCGCAAGCTTCTGGCTGGTCTCATCAGCGCCCTCCGGCCACGCCAGTGGGTCAAAAACGGCCTCGTCATCATCGCTCCCGCCGCCGCCGGTCAGATCACTAACGCCGCCACACTGAGACACACTGGAGGTGCCTTCCTAGCCTTCTCGCTAGCCGCGAGTGGTCTCTACCTCATCAACGATGCAAAAGATCGAGTTGCTGATCGTCTCCACCCCACTAAAAAGTTCCGAGCCATTGCTTCGGGCGTCCTTCCTCTGCCACTCGCTCTCGTCGCGGCTGCCCTCCTCCTCCTCGGTGCCATGACCACCGCGTGGTTCGTCGGGGGTTCGGCGCACGGGCTTTTTTACGTCCTGGCTACCTACGTCACCCTCACGCTGGCCTACTCCATCGCGTTAAAACGTCAACCAGTGATTGAATTCGCAGTTGTGGCGAGCGGATTCTTTCTCCGGGCCCTAGGTGGTGCCGTCGCAAGTGATCTCTACGTCTCGAGCTGGTTCCTCGCCGTGACCGCCTTCGCCGCACTCTTTTTGGTAATCGGCAAACGGACGGCCGAATTGAAGGAACTAGGCGGCAATGCCGCCGCCCACCGGGCCGTACTGGCGGCGTACACGCCAGAATTTTTAAGGTCCGCGCTTACCCTCGTCGCCTCGGCTGTCGTAACGACGTACTGCCTCTGGGCCTTCGACGTCTCGGCAACTGGTCTCTCCAACATCCATCACCGAGTTGTACTGATTCGATTGACCGCCGTACCCGTAGTCATCGCCATTCTTCATATCCTGCGTCGACTCGAACGCGGCGATGGAGGCGCACCAGAAGATCTTGTCTATAGCGACCATACGTTGCAGGCCCTCGGGCTCCTCTGGGCCGCGCTCTTCGTCTTGGGCGTACACGCGTGAGCCGAGAAAAGCTTTACGGGTGGGGCCGAACGTCACCGAGTGTGGCCGAGGTGCTGGAGCCCACCGCCGAAGAAGTCTCGTCGTTGCTCGGCAGCTCTACCCACGTCCTCTCTCGCGGCCTCGGGCGTAGTTACGGCGACGCGGCACAACTCGCGGGCGGCCTGGTACTACGCAATAGCGCCATGACCGTTATGGACACTATTGACTCGGACGGAACAGTCTGGGTCGATGCCGGTGTGACTATTGACGACCTCATCCGGGTCGGACTGCCGCAGGGCTGGTTTGTGCCCGTAACCCCCGGCACGCGTCAAGTCAGCGTTGGCGGAGCTATCGCCGCTGACGTCCACGGTAAGAACCATCACGTGGATGGCTCCTTTGGTCACCACGTCCGCTCACTCGTCTTGGCCACGCCGTCCGGCACAATCACCTGCAGCCCAACGGACCGCGCCGAACTCTTCTGGGCGACTATCGGGGGCATGGGCCTCACGGGCGTCGTCCTCCGTGCCCAACTTCAGCTTTTGGCGGTGACGAGCGACAAGGTCATAGTGGACACCACCCGATTCACAAATCTTGAATCAGTGATGCACGAGATGCAGAGTGGTGACCATCGCTACCGCTACTCCGTTGCGTGGGTGGACTGCATGACTACTGGGGCCACCATGGGTCGGGCCATCTTGACTCGAGGGGACCACGCCGACCGTAGTAACGATGAACGCCAATCTCCGCGCGAGGCCAAGATTGGTGTTCCCTTTTCAGCGCCAAGCGGTTTACTGAACGGTCTCTCTATTCGTGCCTTTAACGAACTCTGGTTCCGCATGGCCCCCAAGCAGCGACGGGGGGAAGAGCAAAGTATCGGAGCATTTTTCCATCCCCTTGACGGAGTACGGGATTGGAATCGTCTCTACGGTCGCCGCGGCTTTGTCCAATATCAGTTCGCGGTGCCAGACACAGCCAGCGAAACGGTTGTCGACGCCATCAAGTTGCTGGCCGAGTCGCGGGTGCCCAGCTTTCTAGCCGTCCTCAAACGTTTTGGTGCAGGCACCCCGGGGCCACTGTCATTCCCGATGCCGGGTTGGACGCTGGCCCTGGATCTGCCGGTCGGTCCCGCCGCGCTCCCACGCGTCCTCGACCAACTCGACAGCCTCGTCCTCGAGGCCGGCGGACGCGTCTATCTCGCGAAAGATGCTCGGCTTGATCCGGCCACGTTTCGCGCCATGTACCCGAGGTTTGAAGAACTGTTGCAGATTAAGCGTACGGTTGACCCCGATACCGTCATCACCAGCGATCTCGCTCGTCGGCTTGAACTAATTCGAAAGTAGGCATCATGGAAAATGCATTTGGACAACCCCAGACCGTCGTCGTGCTCGGTGGCAGTTCCGACATCGCACGAGAAGTCACCAAGAAGCTCTGTGGCGCTCGCGCTCGCACCGTGGTCCTGGCTGGGCGCAATGAATCACTGCTCAGTGAGGCGGCGAAGGAGGCATCCAATGCCGGGGCAACCGCCACGCACACCATTACGTTTGACGCGCAAGATGTCACTTCAGCCGAAACGGCCGTAGCGCAGTCATTCGCCGCGGTTGGCGCACCCGTGGATCTCGTCATCATTGCCGTGGGACTTCTCGGTGAGCAAATGCTCGACGAAAACGACCCCGCGGCAGCGGCCCGCATGTCCATCGTCAACTACGCCTGGCCGGTGACGGCTCTCGCCGCATTACGACAGCGAATGATTGCGCAGGGATCTGGTCGGATTGTGGTGATTAGTTCCGTGGCCGGTATTCGGGTTCGGCGAGGCTCGTATCTCTACAGCGGCGCTAAGGCCGGCCTGGATCGGCTCTGCGAGGGCCTGGCCGACTCGCTCATCGGGACGGGCGTCACCCTGCAGATTGTGCGGCCTGGTTTCGTACACACCAAGATGACTGCCGGGCTAAAGCCGGCACCCTTTTCGGTCGACGCCGAACGAGTCGCTAAGGACATCCTCCGCGGCCTCGGTACTCCCGCCCGCATCATCTACTCCCCGAGCATCATGAAGTGGCTCTTCGCTCTACTTCGTCACCTCCCCGCGCCACTCTGGCGCAAGATCAACGAGGACCGCTAGGGCTGCGTAGTCGTTGCCACCGTTGACTCCGTTGACCGCAACGACACCGTGAAAAAGTCACGGTTCCACCACGTGGTGAAGTAGCGACTCGGTGGTCCCACCATCGACGAAATCAAACTCTTGCCGTGCCCGCCATTGACTCTGGTACCCAGCGGGGCATTGAAGATTGAGTACTGCACCCAGTCGGTATTGATGTCGAGCTCTAGTGCGCGAACGGCACCAGCTCGTACCAAGACATCGGCCAGCGCCGAAATGGTAAGTGCCGGTCCTCCGGCGTACACCAGTGCGCCATTTTCAGTCACACCCATCCCACTGCGCCAAACGTCAAATTTGCCTCCGAGCGTGGCGCCCCAGCGCTTGGTATCCGTCGAATCCAATCCGTCAACCGGCTGACCACCGTCCACAATGAGGTCGAGATTCTGGCGGACTTCGCGAACTGCGCTCGACATCTTGATATCGCGGCCCCACTGCCCCACGGTCATTGTGCCGTCTTTGAATATCACCACCGAGGCTGCACCCTTGCGCAATGGCAAAATCGTCTTATTGTCGGTGTAGTACCCACCGTTGGCATCTTCCATTCGAAAGCCAGCGTTGAAAGCGGCTACCAGATTGCCCGTCGTCCTCGGCAGAATCGGTGCGCTGTGCTTATAGGGCCCACCGCCGGGAATAAAGGAACCTGAATAGAGCTGCGCTTCGAGCAACGTCGGATCCATCCAAGCCAGACCGACCACGTAACTCGTATGGACGGCATCGGGACGGATGAAGGCCTCATACATAGCCGGAATCCCTGACGCAGTTTTACGTCCGACGGGGTGCCAAACACCCTCACCGGGTTGCGGCTTCTTGGCTGGAGTCAATACGGTGGCTGGAGCTGGAAGGTGGCCGGTGCGGGGAATGTCGACGGCGGTCGAACCCGACCCGAATTGGTTGGACTCGGGAGTCCCACCAGTCTTTGGTTTATTGATGGAGTAGTACCGCTGCTCCACCCAGGTCACGGCCCAGCCCATGCCGTGCTCGCGACCCCACTCGGCGCCTCGGGCCGAATACGAAACACCGTACGACTGATTAGTCAGCGCAACGGCCAAGGTCGCTCCGAGATAGAGACCGTACATTAACGTCATGAGCGCCAAGCCAAAAACAATGCGGCGGCGCACGTACACGGAGCGAGAGTGCCTAATTGATTCCCGCGAGCGAGGTCGCCAGAAACGTGAACGTGAACGGCGGGTAGTCGGCGTGCCGTCTTTTCGCATCATCTCATCGTATTGACTCGCGCCCTAAAGACGCTTGAGGGGCGAAATCGACAAAACCAGCTGTTTTTCGGACTGGCCTTCGTCAAATCGCACAAACGCCCTAGTGCGTTCACCCTCACCCGCGACGCTCAGGACAGTTCCCGGGCCGAAGCGGTCGTGAATAATGCGATCGCCGCTGCGTAAGCCCAACTGTTCGGCTCCAGAACCACGAGCCTCCTGGGGTGTAGCGGCTCCGAACGCCCGACCCACAGTGAAATCACTCGAACGACCTTCAAAACCGTAGTCAGTGTCACTAAAGGTGCTCCGTCGCATGGGCTTGACCACCGAACACTCTTCGCAAAGTTCCTCGGGTACCTCACTCCAGAATCGACTCGTAATCGCGTCCATGCGACGACCCCACATCGTGCGGGTCCAAGCGTGAGTCAGAGAGAGATGTCGCATCGCTCGCGTGATACCGACGTAGCACAGGCGCCGTTCTTCTTCTAATTCAGCCTGATCGACAAGGGCCCGCGAATGCGGGAACATCCCCTCTTCGAGGCCCGTCATAACCACGGCTGGGAATTCCAACCCCTTAGCGACGTGCATGGTCATCAACGAAACTGCGCCGGCACTGGCATCGAGTTGATCACTTTCAGCACTCAGCGCGAGTCGTTCGAGAAACTCCAACATCGATTCATATTCAGCAGCTGCACTCGCTAGTTCGCCAAGGTTCTCGATGCGACTCCTCGCCTCATCGCTGCCATCAGTTAGCAACTCATCCAAAATCCCGCTCTCTCGAGCGATGGCTTGAATCATCTCCCCGGGTGGCAGATCATTCGAGAGGGCACGCAGTTCATCGAGGAGTGCGGCGAACTGCCTCACCCCCGAGCCCGCCTTTCCGGAGACGCCGGCCTCTTCCGAAAACCTCACCGCTTCCGAGAAAGAGATATTGCGATCAGTGGCGTACGACTGCAACTTGGTAAGCGCAACCGCACCGACCCCCCGGCGTGGTTCATTGATGACCCGGCGGGAGGCGACGTCATCGCGGGGGTTTACGAGAAGTCGAGCGTATGCCAGAACATCTTTTACTTCTTTGCGGTCGTAGAAACGGAGCCCCGAAATAACCCGGTAGGGCACGCCCGCACGGATGCACTGTTCTTCGAGCACACGACTCTGCGCATTGGTTCGATAGAAAATCGCCATTTCGCGCCACTCGATGTTGTACTCGTTTCGGAAACGGCGCAACTCAGCAATTACCCAACGGCCTTCGTCGTATTCATCCTCACCGGCGTATCGACGGATCTTGTCACCTCGACCACGTTGCGTAAAGAGGTTCTTAGGGATGCGGGATTCGTTCCGATCGATGACGGCATTAGCGGCATCCAAGATTGTCTGAGTGGAACGAAAGTTCTCTTCGAGCAGGACCGTAGTGGTATCGGGGTGATGTTGAGCGAACTGCAGAATGTTGCGCACATCGGCCGCTCGGAATCGATAGATCGATTGGTCGGCGTCACCGACGACGCAGATATTTCCGTGGTATTCAGCCAGAATCTCTACGAGCTTGTTCTGCACTCCGTTGGTGTCTTGAAACTCGTCAACCAGAACATGGCGAAACTGGCGCTGGTATCGCTGGCGGACATCGGCATCTTTCTGCAGCATGCGTACCGCGTTGAGCAGCAAGTCATCGAAGTCCATCGCGTTCGCGCGGCGGAGAGAGTCTTCGTAGCGTTGATAGACCTTGGCCACCATCTCGCGCTTGGGATCGGCATCAACTTCGAGGTAGGCCGTTGGAGACTGCATCGCGTTCTTGGCTGCCGAGATCATGGCCAAGACCGATCGAGGCTTCGTCACCTTAACGTCGACGCCCAAGTCCTTCATGATTCGCTCTACTTCACTGCGACTCTCGTCGGAGTCATAAATCGTAAAACCTGGTTCAAAGCCCAAGACTCCAGCATTCGCCCGTAGGAGTCGCAGACAGGCCGAGTGGAAGGTTTGGACCCACATGCGCTCCGAGCGGCTGCCCACCAACTCGGCTACGCGGCGCTTCATCTCGTCAGCAGCCTTATTCGTGAAGGTAATCGCCAGAATTTCCCATGGCGCGACTCGATCGACTTCAAGGAGATAGGCAACTCGACGAGTCAGAACACGAGTCTTACCGGAGCCGGCTCCGGCCACGACGAGGAGCGGTCCTCCCGGGTGGGTTACCGCCTGTCGCTGCGGCTCTGTGAGGTCATCGGTGAGACGTGCGGCGTCGAGATGGGGCTCCGGAGATTGGTTACCCCATAACTCCGCATCGCCAAATGAGCCTTGGCTCACTCCCACTCAATCGTGCCTGGTGGCTTACTCGTCACGTCCAGCGCAACGCGATTTACTCCCGGCACTTCTCGAATGAGTCGATTGGAAATGGACTCGATGACGTCATAGGGCAAACGGGCCCAGTCGGCCGTCATGGCGTCGTCGCTCGTGACCGCGCGAATGATGATCGGATACGCGTAAGTTCGGCCGTCGCCCATAACTCCCACTGTACGGACCGCCGGTAACACGGCGAAACTCTGCCACAGTTCTCGGTAGAGACCGGCCTTGCGGATTTCATCCACCACGACGTAGTCAGCGGCCCGGAGAATCTCAGCTCGCTCACGAGTTACTTCGCCAATAATGCGCACGCCGAGTCCGGGACCGGGGAAAGGCTGACGCCAGACGATTTCGCTAGGGAGACCCAGCTCTTCACCAACCTTGCGAACTTCATCCTTAAACAAGGTGCGCAGTGGCTCAATCAAGTCGAAGGAAAGGTCTTCGGGGAGACCACCGACGTTGTGGTGGCTCTTGATATTTGCGGCGTGGCCTGAGCCCGACTCAATGACGTCGGGATACAACGTTCCTTGCACCAAGAAGCGGGGGCCTTCGCCGCCAGCCCCGAGTTCGCGAGCAACGGCTTCAAACTCTCGAATGAAGAGTTCACCAATGATTTTGCGCTTACGCTCGGGGTCAGTCACGCCGGCGAGGGCGTCGAAGAAACGGTCCTGAGCCTTCACGTGGATCAACTCCACACCAAACTGCTTGACGAACGTCTGCTCAATCTGTTCGCCCTCATTGGCCCTCATGAGTCCCGTGTCCACAAAGACGCACGTGAGTTGCTTACCGATGGCCCGAGTGACCATGGCGGCGGCCACGGCGGAATCAACGCCACCCGATAGAGCGCATAGCACACGCTCGGTGCCAACCTTCTCGCGAATAATTGCAACCTGATCGTCGATGATGTTGGTATTCGTCCATGAGGCGGGCAGTGCGGCCAAGCGGTGGAGGAAGTTTTCGATGATGTCTTGCCCGAAGTCACAGTGGGCGACTTCAGGGTGATATTGCACGGCGTAGAAGCGACGATTGTTGTCTTCCATCGCGGCGACCGGAGCCAGCGGCGTGGACGCCGTAGCTACAAACCCCTGGGGTACCTGCGTAATGGCGTCACCGTGGCTCATCCAGCTATCGGAACTGTCCGTGACGCCAGTCAGAAGATCGCTGGGGCCGTTGCGGGTGAGCGTGGTTCGCCCGTACTCACCGCCGCCGGTCGAGGTAACTACCCCACCGAGCTGCTGAGCCATGAGCTGGGCTCCGTAACAGATACCGAGAATTGGTATCCCGAGTGCGTAAATTCCAGGATCCAGCGAGGGTGCCGGGGTTTCGTAGACCGACTTGGGGCCACCGGACAAGATGATGGCACCTGGGGCGCGACGACGAACCTCATCGGCACTAATTGATGCCGGAACAATCTCGGAAAAAACGTGAGCCTCTCGGACACGGCGCGCGATCAACTGCGCGTACTGAGCACCAAAATCAACGACGAGAACAGGTGAGCTCAATGGCCCATGCCGACGCCCTGCGAGCGCTGGAGCTGCTTTCCTTCAGTTTGCAGAGAGGGGGCGAGCATGATCTCGGCCTTTTGGAACTCTTTGAGCGTCTCGTAGCCGCACGTAGCCATAGATGTGCGCAGTGCTCCAAAGAGGTTCATGCGACCATCGTTCTCGGTAGCCGGGCCTAGAAGAATTTCGCGGAGTGAGCCACGCACTTCAGTCCGCACTCGCGCACCGCGAGGCAACGTGGGGTGGAATGTGGCCATGCCCCAGTGGAAACCACGGGCTGGGGCTTCAGTTGCGCTGGAGAGTGGTGAACCAATCATCACGGCGTCGGCACCGCAGGCAATGGCCTTGGCGATATCGCCGCCCTTGCTCATACCACCATCCGCAATCACGTGGACATAGACACCCGTTTCATCGAGGTGACGCATCCGAGCACCCGCGACGTCAGCGATAGCCGTTGCTTGAGGCACGCCAATGCCGAGTACACCTCTCGTGGTACAAGCATTTCCAGGTCCGACACCTACGAGTACGCCGACGGCACCCGTACGCATCAAGTGCAGTGCCGCTTGATAACTAGCACAGCCACCGACGATGGTTGGAATTTCGAATTCACGAATGAAGCTCTTGAGATTCAGGGGCTCGACCGTCTTGCTGACGTGCTCAGCCGACACCACGGTTCCTTGGATAACCAAAATGTCCAACTCGGCGTCAGCGATGGCCTTGGCCATCCAGTTCGTCCGCTGCGGCGTGACCGAGGCGGAGGTCGTAATTCCTGCGGCCTTCATCTCGCGGATTCGCTGGGTTACGAGTTCGAGCTTGATGGGCTCGAGGTACATCTGCTGCATGCGCGCCGTGGCTCTGTCATTGTCTAACGCACGAATTTCATCAAAGAGCGGCATTGGATCGTCATAGCGCGTCCAGAGGCCTTCGAGGTTCAAGACACCAAGCCCACCTAGTTGGCCGATCTCAATCGCCGTGGCGGGTGACACAACACCATCCATTGCGGATGCGAGGAGTGGAAGTTCGAATTTGTAAGCGTCAAGCTGCCAGGCAATGTCGACATCTTCGGGGTCTCGAGTCCGGCGAGAGGGCACGATCGCAATGTCGTCAAAACCATACGCTTGACGTGCCGACTTGTAAATGCCGATCTCTACCTCAGCCACAAAGACCTCCGTGTTTAACCGCCACTGGGGCGTTGCGGTACGGACATTCTACCGGAGCGACAGGTAGGCGAAACGGGACGTCACGGTCATCACGGGTCCTTTTCCACGGGGTTCCCAGCAACGCCACTCCCGTTTATGGCCAGGGGCTCGCCGGCTCAATCGACCGATAAAAATGATGCGTTACAAATTACTGGGCCGCGTTCTTAAAGATGTTGGCGTACTGAGTGGCCACTGAATCCCAGCTCAATTCACCGTGGTCGTTCCAGAAAGAGTTGCTGATTGTGTCTTTATTTAGACTTGCAGTGAGCCAGAAGTTCAACGCCGCAACGAGTTCTGAGACTTCTCCGGTGGCAATAACCGACCCCGTCGTACCATCGCTAATTAAGTTCTTGGCCTCGTTATCAGAGTGATTAGACGAGACAACGGGGGTACCGAGGCCGAGCGCCTCAGCCACGGCCATCCCAAACCCTTCGCGTTCCGATGGAAGTGAAACAACAGTCGCGCCCTTTACGAGGCCGAGGACTGCGCCGTGGTCCGCCACATTTCCAAAAAACGTCACACGGTGGGCAACGCCTAGCTCCTTGCTGAGCTGGATCAGCCTGTCGTACTCGGGACCCGTTCCAATAATGCCGAGCGTCGTACCGGGGATTTGCTGTAGAGCCCTCAAGGTGAGGTCAACTCTCTTGTGGCCCACCAACCTACCGACCGACAGAATCGTCGGGGCCATCGTCGAAGGCATCACTCGGCTGAGCTCGTCTCGATCAAGGGCATTAGGAAGGACCAGAATTTTATCTGGCGCAACACCCATTTGACGGAGCCGTTCGGCACTCCCCTCTGAAACAACCGCAATAACTGAGGGAATTTTACTGGCGAGCCGCTCAATATACGATCCGATAAACCCAGCTCGTCCGAGGTATGCGCGCCAATACTCACTACCCCAAACTTCATGCCAAGTAACAACCAGTGGCACGCGACGCAGAGTGGCAACAATCCTCAATGGAAAGAGTTGCAAATATGGCATCTGGTCGGCCTCAATAACGTCATACTTCTTCCACAGCATTTTGAAGGTGGAGAGGGCGAACATGCCCGCCTGAAGTATTGAGCGTCGCTCACCTTGATACATCGCGTAGCGACGACTTATCGCTTCATACGAAATTGGTCCACTAGGTGGCGCGTCATCCCACCACTTCATTGTGTAGACGGTCACATCGAGATTCTGCTCTGGCCATCGCGCCAGAAGATGTTGATAGCGATGCTCTTTACCCCCTTGATGCCAGGGCAAAACGGCATCGGAAACAACAGCCACTCGGACCACTGACTTGGACACGGTGCTAGCGCTGCCTGAAATTGTTATTTAGAGAGTAGTAATGAATCGTGAGTCTTTCGCTCAAGACCTCGGCGCAACTCCGCGTGCATGTGCATAAGTCCATAATTCAATGTAACTCTCGTAATCCTTCGTAGAGGACCACGGTTCCAGGGCTACCACCGAATTTGAATGCCTGGCTCGATACCACCCAGCCAGCTATCGCTCGGTGTATCAAGCGCCGTAGCCACTCACGTCTATCAAGTGAATCTTTGGAATTAAAGTGAGATCCCGATTCCCATATTTCACGCGACGCCGGCTGACACGTATTTTCGTGAGGATATACACACTGCGGAAAGCATCTGAAACGCGAATCTTTTTGCCCTCCTGTACTGAACGGCCCACATATGAAATAGGTAGCTCGTAAGGCCGGAAACCAAGACGCAACATTTCACAGGCAATTTCGGTGTCAAGACCAAAGCCACCCTCCTGTAGTCGCATTGCCCGCAGCAGCGGAATAGGTAGGAGCTTCAAACATGTGTGCAGGTCGGAGATCGCCGCTCCGAACATGATGTTGGCAGTCCACGTCATCAGTCGATTACCCACTAAATGATGCAGCGATGGATGAACTGTTCCGAAGCCGGACATGCGGCTACCGAAAACCACTTCCGCACGGCCACTCATCAACGGGAGCACCAGTCGGGCAATGTCGTGAGGGTCATACTCAGTGTCGGCATCGAAGATCAGTAGGTGCGTCCCGGTAGAGGCGGCGAGGCCAGTCTTGACCGCCGCACCCTTTCCGAGGTTCTTCGCGTGGTGCAGAACCTGTACGTTGTTCCCACTCAGATCTTCAAGAAGTGTCGATGATCCGTCTGTCGAGCCATCGTCAACGACGATGACCTCGAATTCACAGGGAATTTCCAGAGACAACACGGTAGAAACGACTCGTTCTACTGTGGCTACCTCGTTGTAGACGGGGACCACGATAGAAAGTCTGAACGGGAAGACTGCGGTGATCGAGGGTTGCGCGCGTACCAAAGAAGTCGAGGGAAGAGCCTCTCGGTCTTCGCTTTCGGTCATGTGCGCGTCAAGCATGTAGCCCATCATAGTTAATTAAATTTAGATTTAGAACTTTTTTTAACGGCAATAGATGCCAATTCTGGGCATGCGATCAAATCTGGATTCTAGACCTCGCGGGAAATCACTTCAAGAAATTCAGTCAGAATGCGGGCCGTCGCACCCCACACCAAATCACCGGGGACCTTGAAGAAGTAAATCGGGAAGGAACCGTCTGGCGAAGCGGGGCGGCGACTGTCACGCCACCATCGCTCCTCCACGAAGGATTCTTCTCGGAAAAGATGGGAAAGTGGCACCGAAAATACTCGTTCCACCTCATTAGGGTCGATTGAGAATGCTGGCTCACCCGCGTGGATAGCAACTACGGGGTAGATCGACGAGTTGCTCGCCATCGTGACAATCGGTGTGAGATGGCCAATAGTGGTGAGCGCCTCAGGTGCTATTCCGACCTCTTCGTTGGCCTCACGTACGGCAGTTTGCGTCGGGGTCTCTAGCTGCTCGCACCTCCCGCCAGGGAACGCAACTTCTTGGCGATGGTGCTGTAAATGTGCAGCTCGTCGCGTCAACACAATCTGAACACCATCTTCACTATCGAAGAGACAAAGTAATACTGCGGACTGGCGGATAGTTTCTCCACCGTCACGTTGGTAAGCCTCTACCTCATCGTTCACTACATGGCCGTTCTTCGCAGTATCGACAACGTGATGGCGTAGTCGAAGCGCAATCTGCTCTGCCGTAAGTGACGACCACTCACGAGAATTTCTCGATTTCCACGGTGACGGACCACCGGGCTCACGCCGATCTACGAGCGGGAGACGCTGGGGAAACTCATGCCCTGGAAATGGTGACGCCGTTGGTTCAATTGTCATCACTCACTCCTGTCATCAAGGTAATACACGAGGTCGTTGCAGTCGAGTGGACCAGTAAGGTGACTACGCAAACTTCGGTTCGCCCCCCCCTTTTTCGCCTAGGAGTCCTATGTCATCCCTCGCTCGTTGGTGCGTACGCCGCCGCTTCACCGTAATTCTGCTCTGGATCGCACTCTTCGTCGGGCTCACCGGAGCATCCGGTTCCCTGGGAACCAATTTTCGCGACACCTTTAACTTGCCTGGGACTGAGTCCACTAAAGCGCTCAACCTCTTGGTACAGGGGTTCGGCCAGACAGAGAAGGGCGATCAGGACAACATTGTCTTCCACGCTACGAACGGCGCCTCGCTCACTAACCTCGCAACGCAGGCTGCAATTGCAAACACGCTGTCCGAGATTCAAACGCTCCCCAGTGTGGCCCAAGTCGTGAGCCCGTTTACCCGCGAGGGCTTCACGCAGATCAGTCAGAAGGACCAATCGATTGCATACGCCACCGTGACTTTTACGGGATCGGCCTTCACATTGAAACACGAAGATGTACGCGCCGTCGTAGACAAGGCCTCGTCGCTTCGCACCGCCTCGCTGGAAGTGGAATTCGGTGGTCGGGCTATCAGCCAACTGAATCAGCCCAAAGGCAACCCTGGTGAACTCTTCGGCATCCTGGCCGCCGGCATCATCTTGATACTGGCCTTTGGCTCCTTCTTGGCCATGCTGCTCCCCCTCGGAACGGCAATCTTTGCCCTGGGTACGGCGTCGGCCGCCGTCGGCCTCTTGACTCACACGTTCTCCATTGCGACGTTCGCCCCCCAACTGGCCTCGCTAATTGGGCTCGGCGTCGGGATCGATTACGCCCTGTTTATTGTCACCCGCTATCGCCAGAGTTTGCTCAAGGGGATGAGCGTGGAGGAGTCCGTGGTCACCGCCGTCAACACGTCCGGACGAGCGGTGCTCTTTGCGGGTGCCACCGTCTGTATCGCGCTGCTCGGCATGTTGGTGCTCCGGCTTAGTTTTCTCAATGGCGTGGCGATTGCCGCTTCGGTGACCGTGCTGATCACCATGTTCGCCGCCATCACGCTTCTGCCCGCACTACTACGCGTTATGGGCATGCGTGCACTCAGTCGCCGTAGTCGTCGACAACTGGCCCAAGAAGGTGGCTCCCACGAGAGCCAGCACCCCCGCTGGGATCAGTGGAGTGCATTTGTGGCCAAGCGTCCAGTGCCCCTTGCCGTGGCGGCCATTGCGGTGATCAGCGTGTTAATTGTCCCCTACTTCTCGTTGCACCTCGGAAACGCCGATCAGGGCACCGACCCTCAGACCAGTACGACGTATAAGGCCTACTCCTTACTCTCGAAGGGCTTTGGCGCTGGATTCAATGGACCACTCCAAATCGTGGCCCCCATCACCAATGCCAGTGACATCGAGACAATGGGCGAACTGGCCGTTGGCATTAAACAGAATCCCAACGTGGCCCAAGTGGCGCCCCTACAGATCAGCGAAGACCACAAGGTGGCGTTGTTGATGGTGTTCCAGAAGTCCGGTCCCTCGGACATCGCAACGTCGGACTTAATTAAGTCATTGCGCACCACGACCGTCCCGGAGTTCACGAAGGGGACCACCCTGCACGCCTACGTTGGCGGAGCTACCGCAATTTTCGACGACTTCGCCCGAACGCTGTCTGACAAATTGCCTCTCTTTATCGGGGTGATTGTTCTTTTGGGATGCCTCCTCCTGCTAATCGCCTTCCGCAGTTTCTTGATCCCCGCCACGGCCGCCCTCATGAACCTGCTCGCTGCGGGTGCTTCCTTTGGCGTAGTGGTGGCCGTCTTTCAATGGGGCTGGGGTGGTTCGCTTCTGAATGTTGGTAGTGGTCCCATTGAGTCCTTCTTGCCCGTCATCATGATTGCCATCCTCTTTGGACTCTCGATGGACTACCAAGTCTTTCTCGTGAGTCGCATGCACGAAGAGTGGGTGCACACCGGTGATAACAAGCACTCCGTATTGCGTGGTCAGGCTGATACTGGTCGAGTGATCACCGCCGCGGCACTCATCATGATTTCAGTCTTCGTGGCCTTCGTCTTTGGTGGCGAAAGAGTGATCGCTGAGTTCGGCATCGGACTCGGTGCCGCCGTATTCCTCGATGCATTCATCTTGCGAACCATTCTGGTGCCAGCGATGATGCACATCTTTGGTAATGCGAACTGGTGGTTGCCATCGTGGCTCGACAAGAAGATGCCGCACCTCGCAGTTGAGGCACCGGACGAAGCGAACTAAGTCGGCACTCCGGCCAGCACGGTGCCCACCACGGGGATGTTCTTGATCTCCATCGGATTGGTCGTCAGGGGATTCTGAGCTAGGACGGTGAAATCAGCAAGCTTGCCGACGGTTATCGACCCCAGTTCGTGATCAAGATGCATCAGTTCGGCGGCGCCGAGAGTCACCGCTCGCAGCGCTTCCAGTGGAGTCAATCGTTCCTCTTCCCCGAGGATCATGCCCGTGCGGGTAACCCTGTTAACGGCACACCACATCGTAAAGAGGGGTGCGACGGGAGTCACTGGCGCATCTGAGTGAATGGAGATCTTGATTCCCTTCACCAGGGCGCTCTTCGCCGGGTTACTGCGCATGGCTCGTTCAGGACCCATGGTTGTCGTGTAGTGGATATCACCCCAATAGAAAAGGTGATTCGAGAAGAAGTTCAGCGCCACCCCGAGTTCGGCGGCGGTATCTAACTGCTGGGGCGACATCATCTGGGCGTGTTCAATGCGGTGTCGATGATCGTCTCGGGGGTCGGACTCGACTACATCTCGCAACGCCAACAATGTCTCATCGATAGCGCGGTCCCCGTTGGCATGGATTGCCACCTGAAAACCGGCTCGGTGAAAAGGCAATACCGCTGCAGTGATAGTGGCCCGGTCAAGAAGGAGATGTCCATCCTCGCTGCCGTTGCAGTAGCCGGGCCAGTTGAGGGCCGCCGTGAAACCCTGAATCGATCCATCGGATATCCACTTCAAGGGACCAAGTAAGAGCCGATCGTTACAACGTTCCCGGATCGACTGGACCAGCTCAAGACTCTCAGCAGGCGAGAGCCGGCGGAAGGTCTCGTACATGTGCGGCGATACGACGACTCGTACGGGGAGTTCTCCCGACGCGGCGTAGGTCGAATACTCATCAAATACTCGGCCCAGAATGCGCACGGCAAGATCCGAGTGCGTGGTCACTCCCGCGAGTCGGGCCAAATGGGCGCCGGCATCCAGAGATGCCTTGGTCTCTTGTCGCATGGCGCCGACCGCATCGAAGATGAGGGCCATTGCCGTCTCGGCGAACTGCCCGGTCGGTTCGCCATCGGCATCCTTGACGACGCCGAGAGCATCGGTCGCCGAAGTTATACCTTGTTGATTGATGAGCATTGAGTTGGCATAGCCCCAATGAAGTGAGGCGTTCATTACCGAGACGTAGTGATCCGTGCTGACTCGGTCCAGATCTTGGCGGGTAAGTGCACGACCCTCCAGGAAGGTCGGGTCAAAGCCCACACCAAAGATGTGCTCGCCAGAAGGCGTAGTCGCGGCCACTTCGCGCAGTCGATTGATTACTTCGTCAATAGAGGTGCAGCCACGGTCAACGGTGCCGTCGGCTCGCAAGCGATCATCGAAGCCCAGCCAGAGATGCTGGCTGAAGGAACCGTTGGGCAGGAGGTGACCGTGGGCCTCAATAAACCCCGGTACCAAGACCGCATCGGCGAATTGAGTGTCCAGCGTGAACTGCGTATCGCCGAGCCGGGCGGTCACCGATTCAGTGGTCCCCACGTACAAGATGCGTCCGTCGAGAACAGCGACCGCATTGGCTCGCTCGCTGTCTTCGTCAAGTGTGACGAGTTCGCGGGCAGTGAAGAGAGTTATCGACATAAGGGGTCTGAGAGAAAAGCGTACAAGGCGCCCCCGGACAGCAAAAGGGCCGAGCCTTTCGGCTCGGCCCTGTGCGATTCCCGAGGGAATGATTACATCATTCCGCCCATGCCACCCATGCCACCGGCCGCACCAGCGGCACCGGGCTCTTCGGGCTTGTCGGCCACAATGGCCTCCGTGGTGAGCAACAACGCAGCGATGGACGCGGCGTTCTGCAGAGCTGAACGAGTTACCTTGGCGGGGTCAATGACTCCGGCCTTCACGAGGTCAACAATCTCACCCGTGTTGGCATTGAGACCGAATGAACCCGAGGCGTCGGCGACTTCACGGACCTTGACGGCACCTTCGAAACCAGCATTCGCAGCGATGTGACGCAGCGGTGCCTCGAGAGCCACGGCGACAATCTTCGCGCCGGTGGCCTCATCGCCAACCAGAGACGCAATGACTTCTTCGACGGCCTTACGGGCCCGAACCAGAGCAGTACCACCACCGGCCACGATGCCTTCATCGACGGCTGCACGAGTTGCGCTCAAGGCGTCTTCAATGCGGTGCTTCTTTTCCTTGAGTTCAACCTCAGTGGCGGCTCCGACCTTGACGACGGCAACGCCGCCGGCCAACTTGGCGAGACGCTCTTGGAGCTTCTCGCGGTCCCAGTCCGAGTCAGTCTCTTCGATTTCGCGCTTGATCTGAGCCACGCGACCCTTGACTTCATCTTCCGTTCCGTTACCGTCCACGATGGTGGTGTCGTCCTTGGTGACCACAACACGGCGAGCGCGACCCAAGAGGTCGAGTGACGCAGTGTCGAGCTTCAGACCAATTTCTTCGGAGATAACCGTGGCACCAGTCAAGACGGCCATGTCCTGAAGCATGGCCTTACGACGCTCACCGAAACCAGGGGCCTTAACGGCTACTGAGGTGAAGAGACCACGGATCTTGTTGACGACCAACGTTGCGAGCGCTTCGCCCTCAACGTCTTCGGCGATGATCAAGAGCGGGCGACCCGACTGCATGACCTTCTCGAGGACCGGGACGAGGTCGTGAACTGAAGAGATCTTGTTCGAAGTGAACAAGATGTAGGGATCTTCGAGAACGGCCTCTTGGCGCTCCGAGTCGGTGACGAAGTACGGCGAGAGGTAACCCTTGTCGAACTGCATACCTTCGGTGAGCTCCAACTCGATACCAAACGTGTTCGACTCTTCAACGGTTACGGTCCCGTCCTTGCCGACCTTGTCGATAGCTTCGGCGATGACTTCACCGATAGCGGCGTCAGCGGCCGAGATCGTGGCGACCTGGGCAATCTGCGTCTTACCGTCAACGGGGGTCGACTGGGCGTGGATGGACTCGACGGCGGCCTTCACGGCCTTTTCGATTCCGCGCTTCAAACCTGAAGGGTTGGCACCAGCGGCCACGTTACGGAGACCTTCCTTGATCAAGGCTTGGGCCAAGACCGTAGCGGTCGTCGTACCGTCACCGGCGACGTCGTTGGTCTTCGTGGCGACTTCCTTGACGAGCTGGGCCCCCATGTTCTCGAAGGGGTCTTCCAGTTCAATCTCACGAGCGATGGACACACCGTCGTTGGTAATAGTCGGCGCACCGAACTTCTTACCAATCACGACGTTGCGGCCCTTGGGCCCGAGGGTTACCTTGACGGCGTCGGCGAGCTTGTCGACACCGGCTTCGAGGCCGCGGCGGGCCTCGTCATCAAACTTCAAAAGCTTGGACATTGTTTTCCTTTTTTCGATGTGTGGGCGCCGGAGCGCGGGGACTACTTGGTGATGGTGGCGAGAACGTCACGGCTGGAGAGAATGAGGAGGTCCTCACCATCAACCGTGATCTCGGTGCCGCCGTACTTGCTGAAGACAACAGTGTCGCCAGCCTTCACGCCGGTAGGAATCAGTTCGCCATTGAGCTCGGCACGACGGCCGGGTCCGGCAGCGAGGACTTCGCCCTGCTGGGGCTTTTCCTTGGCGGTGTCGGGAATCACCAGGCCTGAGGCCGTAGTGGCTTCAGCGCCGTTGGGACGGACAACGATTCGGTCTTCTAAGGGGTGCAGTTGCATTGCTTTTCAGCCTCCTGGTAGTTAGCACTCAAGGATTACGACTGCCAATAGTAGCAGGGAGACTGGACCTCCATTTCGCCGAGTTGCGGGGCCGAAGTGCCATATTGCCCTAACTTGGCAGGAGTCTGAAGGAGTGACCATGTCCTATCCCGTTCTCATTACCGGCGCCGCATCTGGAATTGGGCGAGCCACCGCTGTGGCCCTCGCCAATACCGGTCGATCTTTAGTTCTCTGGGATATCCAAGCGGGACCCCTAGCGGAGCTCGCTGCAGAATTGGCGGTGCCCACCACTATCGCGGCCTTTGACGTGACCGACACCGAGAAGCGCCACGAGGCCTACGCGGCCGCTCGCACCGCACAGGGTGGCTTTAGTGGCCTCGTGCACGCCGCCGGCGTATCCGGCCCCGAGCCAATCTCGGCCTTTACCTCCGAAGCGTGGGGGCGTACTATCGACATCAACCTCACGACGGCCGCCGTAATGACCCACGAGTTGGCCGACGACCTCGCCAACTCTGGAGAGGGAGCGATTGTCTACATTTCCTCGATCGAGGGTTACTTCGGACACGCCTGGCTACCGGCCTACTGCACTAGCAAGGCCGGCCTGCTCGGTCTCGCTCGCGCGGCCGGGCACGAACTAGCGGCCCGCGGCGTTCGAATTAATTGCGTCTGCCCTGGGGCCATCGAGACGCCCATGCTGGCCCCGTTGCTTGCCAGCGATGATTTTCGTAATTCCATCACCATGCGAACGCCCCTCGGTCGAGTCGGTCGTCCGGACGATATTGCCGACGCCATCGTCTTCCTCCTGAGTCAGCAGGCGCGATTTATAACTGGTACATCACTGGTCGTTGATGGTGGCCTCACGTCCATTGGTGGCATCTAGGCGCTACCTAAGCGATCTGGAGTCGACGCAACACCGTTAGGGAGCCAGTTTCATTCCGGTATACCCAATCGCTTCGCTTCCGCCCACCCTGCCTCTCAGGGCGCGTAGCGAGCGTGTGACCACGCCCCGTTAGCAAGGTCGTAGAGCACGCGATCGTGCAGTCGGTCCTTGCGGTGTTGCCAAAACTCAAAGTGCTCGGGGATCAGCCGAAAGCCGCCCCAATGATCTGGCCGGGGCACGAGATGACCTTCGAATTGCAACTCCAGTTCGGCAACCCGTTCCTCAAGTGTGGCGCGACTCGCAATCGGTTCACTCTGATTGCTGGCGTGGGCGCCAACTTGATGACCGCGAGGGCGGGAGTTGAAGTACTCGTCAGACTCCTCAGGACTCACGCGCACCACGGGTCCTTCGATACGCACTTGTCGACCCAGCGGTTCGCAGTACCAGAGAATGGCCGCCCGTGGGATTTCATCAAGGTCGTTACCCTTGTGGGAGTTGTAGTTGGTGAACCAGACGAAACCCTGTTCATCCGCCGTGCGCAGGAGCACCATGCGACTCGAGATGCGACCGGCCCGATTAGCCGTTGAGACAGAGATGGCTTCGGGTTCGCGTACTTCGCGTGAGCCCTCTTCGTACCAACGACGCCACTGCCCAAATGGATTGGCATCGGCGTCGGCCACGTCGAAGGGAACCCAGCGCTCGTTCATCGCACGTCCGCGAGTTGCCAGTTCGGCACGGCCGAAAGCGTGAGTGGACTCGGCCCATTGTGCTTGAGGCGATAGTGACCGGCCGCGGCGATCATGGCCGCGTTATCGGTACACATGACCATCGACGGTAAGTGCACCTCAATGGCAAACTCCCGAGCCATGGCCGTGACTCCCGCGCGCAGCGCTGAGTTCGCCGCAACGCCACCGGCCAGGGCGATTCCCCGAACGTCATTGCTATCAACGGCTTGACGCAGCTTGCGTAGTAACTGTTCGCAAACCGCGCCCTGGAACGAGGCGGCCACGTCAGACATTGAGAGATCGGGGCGCTTTTCGGTTCCGCGCACCACGGCCGTCTTGAGCCCCGAAAAGGAGAAGTCCAGTCCAGCGCCGGCCATTGACTTCGGCAGTGGCAGAGAGCCGACCACGCCGTCCTGGGACATCTTGTCGATTACCGGTCCACCGGGATAGCCGAGACCAAGCCAACGGGCCACCTTGTCGTAGGCCTCGCCCACGGCATCGTCAATGGTTTCACCGAGGACTTCATGTTCTCCCGCTGAAGACTGCAGCACGATCATGGAATGACCGCCGGAAACCAAAAGCGTGATGATCGGCCACTCCATCTTCGGCTGCTCTAGGAGCGGGGCGAAGAGATGACCCTCTAAGTGATTGACGCCAATGTAGGGAATACCCCACGCCAAGGAGTAGCCCTTCGCGGCGGCTAGTCCCACGAGGAGTGAGCCAATGAGACCGGGACCCGAGGTCACCGCGATGCCATCAAGTTCGGGGGTCTGGGGATTGAGGCCGGCGTCCACCAATGCCCGGCGGACTACCGAGCCAATTGTGGCTACGTGGGCCCGCCCGGCTAGTTCGGGGACGACACCGCCAAAGTCCTTGTGGACTTCTAGTGAGGATTCCACGACGGAACTACGAATATTGAGCTGATCGTCGACAACGGCTGCGGCCGTCTCATCACAGCTTGTCTCAATCCCTAGCACTAGTCCCATAAACAAATCGTAGGGGTCTGGCGACACCTCCCCCACGACCGAAGATCAGAGAGAGTGGAGGTCCCTAACGAGGACGAGAGCGTCTTCGCCAGTCTTTTGGTAGTACTGCTTACGTATGCCGAGCGGGGCAAACCCGTACTGGGCGTAAAAAGCCCTGGCCGCTTCATTCCCGACGGCCACTTCCAGGGTCATTCGCGTCGATCCCCGTTGGATGGCGGCCACCAGTCCATCATCCAAGAGAGCTCGTCCAATCCCCCGACGCTCCATATCCCGAGCGGTAGCAATCGTATTGATGTGAACGTCATCTTCAATGAACATCAAGCCGAGGACGCCAACGACCCGACCAGCCTCTTCAACCACCGTGTAGCGACGAGTGGCCCCATTTTCAAGCTCTTCTCGCAACATTCGACGGGACCACGGTTCCGGGAACTGAGCCTCTTCAATAAGCAAGAGATCGCCGATGTCTCGTATATCAGCGTTGCGCACTTTCCACATTGGAGTTAGGACTTTCGGGTCGTGAAGTTGGCCACCGCATCCGCCTCACGCAGATAGAGGGGCTGCACCTCGCTGGCCTCGCGAACAGTGCCGAGTGTCACTCCGGCGCGGAGCCACGAGTCAGTAACGGGCGCAATCGTGATCCAGGTCATGAGCGAGAAGAGGTCGCGATAGCGCTCTGCCCCGTCACCGACGAATGTAGTGGGGGCGCCACTGGTGCCGTACTCCACCACGACGTCCTGCGGCGTGCGCACCGACGCCGCCGTGCGGGCCGTGACCGTTTCGGTGAGCACGAATGCTTGCGAGAAAACTTCCCCCCGGCGGCCGTCAATCAGACACTCGACTACCCCACGATGACCCTCCAGCCAGAGCCCGTGCGCCAGGAGTTCGAGTGAGGTCACACCCACCAGGGTTGCCCCGACGGCGTCGGCCAGCGCAATGGCGGTAGCGACGCCGACGCGCAGGCCCGTAAAGAGACCCGGGCCCCGATCGACCACGATGCGATCGAGCTGTGCCACCGTTAAACCCTGCTCGCGCAGGATTGCTTCGATACCAGGCGTTAGAGCCTCTACGTGGCGACGATCTTCATCCAACTCGCGCACCACAATCACGCCACCACAACCAAGGGCAATCGCACACAGGGGTGTCGCGGTTTCAATAAAGAGTGTGTTCACTGGGCAGCCCATCCCTGCATCATCGCGAGACGCTCCCCCACGCTGGCCTCGTCGACCACAATCGTTCGCTCATCGTCATTAACGACTTCGATAGTGATTCGCCACGCCGTTCGACCTAACAGCCCAGCGGCCATTTCGCCCCACTCAATAACGGCTACGCCTCCAACTTCGACGAGCTCCTCGAGAGCGAGGTCCTCAATCTCATCGAGCGAGTTGGTCCGGTAGACATCGGCGTGATGCAGCACCGCAATGCCTTGCCTGTTGGCGCACTGGTGCTGACGCACGAGGGTGAAGGTGGGACTCGTCACCCGGTCACTGACCCCCAGCCCAACGGCCAAGCCTTGGGTGAAGGCCGTCTTGCCGGCGCCGAGTGGCCCCGTTAACAAAATGATGTCGCCTGGCGTCAGAAGGGATGCGAGCTCACGGCCCGCCCGCTTGGTCTCTTCCACGCTGGAGGTGGCGCGCATCAACGTCATGAGAGCAGTCCTCGGACTACGGCGAGATCGGCGCGCATCACGGCTACCACGCTAGGTCCTTGACGCAGTGCGGCGGCCGGGTGGTAGGTCGGCACAAAGGTGAGATTGTGTCGCACCACGGGAATCCCGTGGAGGTCCTTCATCGGGGCTTTAGACCCGGTCATAACCCGAGCGGCCGTCAAGCCCAGCGTGAGCACGACCTGTCCCGACCACAGTGCGCGCTGGGCCTCCAGCCACGGGGCGCAGGCCGCTATCTCGGGCGCGAGTGGTGTTCGATTATCCGGTGGACGACACTTCACCACGTTGGTGACGTAGCAGTCCTCACGGTTCATCTTGAGCTCCTCGTTAATCAACGAGAACAGCAGTTGGCCACTGCGACCGATGAATGGCGCTCCGCCCTCGTCCTCGCTCTTGCCGGGTGCCTCGCCGATCACGATGAGCGCAGCGTGAAGTGGTCCAGATCCAACAACCACGGTGGTGCGAGTCTGTGACAGAGCACAGCGCGTGCACTCATTGGCGCTGTGAATATCCATGAATTAGTGGCGCGAAATACGGGGCACTCGGGCACCAATGCCGCAGAGAATTTCCCAGGTGATAGTTCCACCCCAGGCGGCCCACTCGTCGGCCGAAATCGTTTGATCCCCTTGCGTTCCGAGCAGGATAACTTCATCACCCACTCGGACCTCGCCTCCGACGCAGTCCACGACGAGTTGATCCATTGTGACCGAACCGGCCAAGGGATGACGAACGCCGTTGATGAGGACTTCGGCCCCAGCGTCAAAGAACCGACGGGGATAACCGTCGGCGTAGCCGAAAGGCACCGTCGCGACCGTGGCGGCTTCGGGCAAGGCCCGTCGGCGGCCGTAACTCGGGCGATCACCGGCGTCGAGTTGGCGAATAGCCGTGACGCGAGCGTGCAGTGACAACGCCGGGCGCAGGCGCATACCCTGTTCGGCCAGGAGCGATTCCATCGAGGGGTGAGGTAGGTAGCCGTAGGCGGCTAGGCCCACTCGAACCATGGAACGTCGAGCGGCCGGCAAGGCAATGGCGGCGGCCGAGTTGGCGAGGTGCGTTAGTGGAGGGTTGATGCCCTTGGCGGCGGCAATCGCGATGGCCTTGTCGAACCGTGCCATCTGTGCTTCGCAGTAGTCACGGTCTTCATCAAGATCAGAGTCGGCCACGGCGAAGTGTGAGTACATACCCTCAATAACAATATTGGGCGACGCGTGCAGGACGTCGAGGACGGCGCCGAGGTCATCGAGCACAACACCCATGCGGTGCATACCAGTGTCGACTTTGATGTGTACTGGCGAGTGGCCACCAACTGTTTGCGCGGCGGTCACTGCGGCGTGCGCGCCTTCGAGTGATCCCACCGTGAGCGTGAGTTTGGCTTCAAGTGCGTCGACTAGTGATTCGGCCGGGGCCTCGGCCAGAAGGAGAATCGGCTCGGTGATACCGCCGTCGCGAAGCTCGACGCCTTCATCAACGATGGCCACGGCTAAGCCGGCCACGCCGGCATCCAGTAGTGCCCGAGCGGCAAAGAGTGCTCCGTGTCCGTAGCCGTTGGCCTTCACGACACCGCAGAGTTGGGACGGAGCGACGAGGTGTCGCAACGTCGTGACGTTGTGGCGAAGGGCCATGAGGTCAATCTCGGCCCACGAGGGGCGTCGGGTTCCTTCAATTGCCATGGTCTAACTCTCGCAGAACTTGACCTAGGGCGTCATTCATGGTCTGGGGCGAAACAAGTTCACTGTCGGAGCGTGCAGTGAAGCCGAGAGCCACCGCGGCGGCGGTGCGATGGGTATGCGTCAGGGAAAGCTGCCACTGAGTAATGGAGCGTTCCTGGGCTAACTCGGCCGCCCGGCCGTGGAGGAGGAGGGATGGCGCACCGGACTCCCCTCGTTCAACTTCAATGCTCGAAAAGGGAGCGGCGCCGATCCCGCAGCCCATCACCTTGAGAGTGGCCTCCTTGGCCGCAAAGCGCGCCGCCAAACGTTCGGGCCGACCACCGGCGTCACGAATCTCGCGTGGAGTGAAGAGTCGATTGACCACCGAGGGTCGACGAGTAATGGTGGCCCCGAAGCGATCAACGTCGACGAGATCAATCCCGACGCCGACGACGTCACTCATTCGACGGTGACCGTCTTGGCCAAGTTGCGGGGACGGTCAACGTTGAGCCCACGTCCGCGGGCTAGGTGATAGGCAAACTGTTGCAGCACCACGATGTCAACAATCGGCGAGAGCAGCGAGTTGGTCGCCGGCACGCGCAGCACGAAGTCGGCCACCGCGGGCACCATCTCATCACCGTCCACGCAGAGTGCGACAACCGTCGCCCCACGGCTCTTCACTTCGGCGATGTTGGCCAGCAGTTTTTCGAGGAGAACCCCGTCAGTGGCGATGGCCACGACGACGACACCGGGCTCAATGAGGGCCAAGGGGCCGTGCTTGAGCTCGCCGGCCGGATAGCCCTCGGCGTGGAGATAGGAAATCTCTTTGAGCTTGAGAGCCCCTTCGAGCGCCACGGGGAACCCGACGTTGCGACCCAGGAAGAAGAAGTCACGCGCACCGCTGAGTTGTTGCGCGGCGGCGGCCACGAGCGCGTCACGCTCAATTGTGGTGCGCACCAATTCTGGGGTGGCCTGAAGATGCTCCAGAAGAATGGCTACCTCGCCGTCGCTGAGCGTGCCGCGGACTTGAGCCAACTGCAGGGCGAGAAGTTCCAGTGCGGCGATCTGAGCCAAGACGGCCTTCGTGGAGGCCACGCAGACTTCGAGACCGGCTCGGGTGTAGAGCACGGCGTCGGCTTCGCGGGCCATTGAGGAGTCGACCACGTTGGAAACGGCGACGACCATTGCGCCACGGGACTTCGCTTCGCGGAGCGCCTGGATGGTGTCGATCGTTTCACCACTCTGAGAAACACCAATGACCAACGTGGTGCCGTCCACCACGGGGTCGCGGTATCGGAACTCCGA
>CAFBLN010000010.1_pt1 | contig 25618 bp, 22 predicted proteins | sample 7268151 | NCBI WGS metagenome assembly CAFBLN01 (sample SAMEA6814035, study PRJEB35770) | uncultured Acidimicrobiaceae bacterium | biome: Freshwater; feature: Freshwater reservoir; material: water | place: Czech Republic | collected 2017-05-23 | depth 30m m
ACCCCCTACACCGGGGCGGCCAATCCCAACCTCTCGCGCATGGGTGGGGCCGAGTGGCAGCGCACGCGCAACAAGGCCCGCGTGGCGGCCAAGGGCATTGCCGATGAACTGGTCGAGCTCTACCGACTGCGGGCCGGGGCCAAGGGCTTCCAGTTCTCATCAGACACCCAGTGGCAGATTGAAATGGAAAATCTCTTCCCCTTCACCGAGACGCCAGACCAACAGCGGGCCATCGATGAAGTGAAGGCCGACATGGAGTCCGATCGGCCCATGGACCGACTGATCTGTGCCGACGTGGGATTTGGCAAGACCGAGATTGCCCTGCGGGCCGTCTTTAAGGCCGTCCAGGACGGTAAGCAGGTGGCGCTCTTGGTTCCCACCACCTTGTTGGCCAGTCAACACTTCACAACCTTGGTCGAACGGTTCGCGTCCTTTCCGGTGAAGGTGGCGATGCTCAGTCGATTCGTTACCGATCAAGAGGCCCGGGAGACCTTGGCCGGCCTGGCCGACGGCTCCGTGGACGTGGTCGTGGGCACCCACAAACTGCTCAATGAGTCAATCAAGTACAAGGACCTCGGCCTGTTGGTCGTCGACGAAGAGCAGCGCTTCGGGGTCTCGCACAAGGACGCCATCAAGCGCATGTCCGTTGGGGTGGACGTCTTGACGTTGACGGCCAGTCCGATTCCCCGCACCCTGGAGTTAGCTCTCACGGGAATTCGCGACCTCTCCATGGTGACGACCCCACCGACCGACCGCCAACCGATTCTGACCCACGTTGGAGAACACGACGAGGGCGCCATTGTCGAGGCCATTCGTCGTGAGTTGCTGCGTGAGGGCCAGGTCTTCTACGTGCACAATCGCGTTTCCGATATTGAACAGGTCGCCAAGAAGCTCACGCTCCTCGTACCGGAAGCCCGCGTCGTCGTGGCCCACGCCCAGATGGATGAGGGCCAACTCGAACAGATCGTGCAGGACTTCTGGGAGCAGCAGGCCGACGTTCTCGTCTGCACCACCATTGTCGAGTCGGGCATCGACATGCCGACCGTCAACACGCTCATCGTGGACCGAGCCGATCGTCTCGGTTTGGGACAGTTGCACCAGTTGCGCGGCCGCGTGGGACGCGCCGGGGCTCGGGCCTACGCCTACCTCTTCCACCCCAAGGACATGGTGCTCTCCGAGACGGCCTACGAACGGCTGCGCTGCATTGGTGACAACACGGCGTTGGGCAGTGGCTTCAAGATTGCGATGCGCGACCTCGAGATTCGTGGCGCCGGCAACTTGCTCGGTCACGAACAGTCGGGCACGGTGGCCGAAGTGGGCTACGACCTCTACGTACAACTCGTGGCCGAAGCCGTCAAGGAGGCCAAGGGTCTCCCGGTGGTGCCGCCCTCGGCCGTCATCTTGCCCCGACTCGGTGTGGCCCACTTGCCGAACGACTACATCGACTCGGAAGACCAGCGTCTCGAGGCCTATCGCCGCCTTACGGCCGCGAGCGGTGACGAGGAACTCGACGATGTCGTGGCCGAGTGGCGCGACCGTTTTGGACCGCTGCCCGCGGCGGCCGAAGGACTCTTGAAGGTCATGTCGCTACGTATTGAGTGTCTGAAGAACGGCATCTCGGAGATCTCAACCCAGACCCAAGGTGATCGGACTCTGATTCGCTTCGTGGTCCACGCCCTCGTGCCCCACGTTCGCGAACGGGTAATCCACCGTTACGGCGCGCGCGCCTTTGACGAAACGACCATGGAGCTAACGGCCACGCTCGAGGGCCCACTACTCACGGTGGAGCCCCTCACGCAGCTCGTGCGTGAAGTCTGGATGACCGCCCCGTCAGTAGCATGACGTTGTGCGTCGAATCTTCGTTTCTCTCCTGCTGGCAGTCGTTGTAATTCCGCTTCTGGCAATTAATTACGGCAACGCTGCGGTCTCCGCGGGCCGCTACTCGCTCAGTCGGTACGACTTCGCCCACGAGGTAAATGCCATCTCGACGAATTCGGCCATGGCCTGTTACGTCACCAACCTGTGGGGCGTGAGCTTTGCGAGCGGGGCCGGCACGAACACCATTGACGAAAACACCATTACGGCCTGGGCCAACCTCCGTCTGGAGGGTCTGGCCGAGATTACCTACGCCGAAGAACAGTTCGGACTCGTCTACACCTCGGACGTCCTCAGCGCCGCGGCCACCAACTTGGAGGCCCAGATGAACGCGGCCGCTAGTGCTAACGGGGCCGGCTGCGCCTCCTTGGCGTCGCCCCTCAATGCACTGGCCAGTCTCCCGACGTCGGTGGCCGCATCACTACTCCAGGCCGAAGCGGCCAGCGAACTGATGGCGTCAAAACTGCCGACTCGCATCGCCGAAACCGATGCTGCTCTGCGAACCTTCTACCAGGCCCACCTCGGTGAGTATCAGACGCTCTGCGCCAGTATTGCGTTGGTGCGCCCGGGCGACGTCGCCAGCTTCAGTGCCGACCAGGCCGCCGGTCTCTCGGTTGCGGCTCTCGCAGCCAAGTACTCCCAGGACCCTTCGGCCACCTCGGGTGGCGCCTACGGCTGCTTTGACCCGAGTTCCAATGCGCGAGATCTCACTCGCGGACTTCCGCTCAACACCTTTAGCGCACCTCAAAAGGTCAGCGTGCAGGGACAGTCCTTCTCCCTCTACGTGGCGGCCACCTCGCGGACTCCGTTGTCCTTTGAGGCCGTCGCCACCCAAGTACTCACCGATGTGCGCAACGTGAATTCCGGTTCCATCGAAGCGGCGAAGCAGGGCATCTACCAACGAGTCGGCATCAACGTGAATCCACTGCTCGGCCGTTTTGGTTCCGGTGAACAGGGCGTTGGTATCTACGTGCCGGTTTCCCCGGCCGCCGCCAACGTTCCCAATGGGGGTAGCGGACTAGACGCCTCCTCGGCCCTGCACTTCTAGTTCGTGGCTCGCCCGACAATTCGTGTCGTCGGACTCGGTCCCGGTGACGAACAGTGGCTCACCCTCTCGACCGTCGCCGCACTGGATGAAGCTCCCGTGGCACGTCTCCGCACGAGTCGTCATCCCGCCGCCGCCCGTTTCCCCGACATCCATTCCTACGACGAGGAGTACGAGCGGGCCGAGTCCTTCCAGTTGCTCTACGCAACGATCGCTAACGATTTAATTCGCCTGGCTCACGAGGCCAACGGCGAGCCCGTCGTCTACGCCGTGCCCGGCTCACCCGTGGTGGCCGAACACACGGTCGAGCTGCTCGTGGCCGACCCCTCCGTTGACGTGATTCTCGATCCGGCCGTCTCTGTCGTCGACGTGGCCTGCGCCGCCCTCGGCCGGGATCCGATGGCCGTGCAACTACGTATCGTGGACGCCCTGGCCGAGACGACTGCGTTTCGTGGTCCCGGTCCGTTGTTGGTCCTGCAGACCTACGCGCCGGAAATCCTGGCTACCGTCGTTGATCGACTGCCTCGCGGTACCGCCGTCACGATTCTGCACCACCTGGGACTCCCGACTCAGCAGCTGCTCACGGTTCCGGCCCAGGAGCTACCTAGTTTCGTCGGGGCTGACCACTTGACCTCTCTATGGATTGATGAACTGCGCACCGCCGGAGCGGCCAGTGACGACCTCGTTGATCTGATGCGACACCTGCGCCAAGAGTGTGCTTGGGATATTGAACAGACCCACGCGTCGCTCACCCGTCATCTACTCGAAGAGGCCTACGAGGCCATCGACGCCCTCGAGGCCTACGCCCGCGCCCTGGAGGGAGACGGTGACGTCGAAGCGACGGCGCTCCACGCCGAAGAGGAACTCGGTGACCTGCTCTTTCAGATTGTCTTTCATGCCGAACTCGGCGACGAGGAGGAGCGCTTCAATCTCACCTCCTTGACCGACGGCGTCCGGAACAAACTCATCGCCCGGCACCCCCACGTCTTTGGAGACGTCGAAGTGGCCACGGCCGAAGAGGCCGCGTCGCGATGGGAGCAGTTAAAGAAGAAAGAGAAGCAGCGCACCTCGGTCACCGACGGTATTGCGTGGCAACTCCCCGGTCTAGTGCTGCAGGCCAAACTGCTCCGCAAGGCCCGCGCCGTCGGGATTGAAATTCCCACCGGCGAAGCGGCCCACGAACGACTGGTGGCGGCCGTGACGCGTCTCACGGTGGAACGACACGAGAGTGACGACGCTCAACGCAGCGCCGAACCGGAAGTTTTGTGGGGTGAGGTGATAGCGGCGCTCGGAGAACTCGCACGCTGGAACGGCGTCGACGTGGAGAGCGTGGCCCGCTACGAAGCGACGAAGTTGCGTGATCACATTGTGGCCAACGAGGGGCTTTCGCCGGAGCAGGGTTCGGACTAGCGTTAGTACATAGCGCGTCCGCTGTGCGAAGGAGTCATTATGAGCGCCATTGAACTGGTAATTGGTCGTCAAGTCTTGGATTCCCGTGGCAACCCCACGGTGGAAGCCGAAGTTATTTTGGAGTCGGGCGCCGTCGGTCGGGCCATTGCCCCCTCCGGCGCCTCGACCGGATCGCACGAAGCGGTCGAGTTGCGTGACGGTGGTGAGGCCTGGGGTGGCAAGGGTGTCCAGCGGGCCGTCGACAACATCAACGGTGAAATCAACGAAGCACTTGAGGGCTACGAAGCCTCCGACCAGCGGGCCGTCGACTACGCCCTGATCGATCTCGACGGGACGCCCGACAAGGGCCGCCTCGGCGCCAACGCCATGTTGGCCGTTTCGCTCGCCAACGCCAAGGCCGCCGCTCTCGAGAGCGACCTCCAGTTGTTCCAGTACATCGGTGGCGTTAACGCCCACGTCCTGCCCGTGCCGATGCTGAACGTCATCAACGGTGGCGTGCACGCGCTCAACTCCATTGACTTCCAAGAGTTCATGTTCATGCCCGTCGGGGCCACTTCGTTCACCGAAGCCCTCCAGTGGGGTGTCGAGGCCTATCACATGCTGAAAAAAGTCTTGGCCGAGCGTGGCCTCTCCACGGCCGTGGGTGACGAGGGTGGCTTTGCTCCCGACCTGCCCGACAACGAGACGGCCGTCAAAGTGCTCGTCGAGGCCATCGAACGTTGCCAGCGAAAGCCCGGCATCGAAATCGCCATTGCGCTCGACCCCGCCACGACCGAACTGTGGCGCGACGGTGCGTACCATCTCGAAGGTGAGGGCCGCGTCCTCACCAGCAGCGAGATGGTCTCCTACTGGGCCGACCTCTGCGATCGTTACCCCATCGTTTCGATCGAAGACGGCATGGCCGAAGACGACTGGGCCGGTTGGGCCGAGTTGACTGAGCGCATTGGCGACCGCGTCCAGCTGGTCGGTGACGACCTCTTCGTGACGAACACGTCACTGCTGCAGAAGGGTATCGACGACGGCGTGGCAAACTCCATCCTCATCAAGCTCAACCAGATCGGCACCCTGACCGAGACGCTCGACGCCGTGAGTCTGGCCAATAACAACAACTACCGCGCCGTAATCTCGCACCGTTCCGGTGAGAGCGAAGACGTAACTATCGCCGACTTGGCCGTCGCCACGAACGCCGGTCAGATTAAGACCGGCGCCCCGGCCCGTTCCGACCGGGTCGCAAAGTACAACCAGTTGCTCCGCATTGAAGAACTTCTCGGCGACCAAGCTCGATTCTTGGGCGCCGCCGCGCTGTCAGGGCGAGCCGGTGGCCACCGTTAGTTCCGCGAGCGTTGATTCTCGCCGCCAAGCGGTGCGGATTCTGCTCGTCGCGACCATCGTGACGGTGGTCTTGGCGTGGCAGCCAGTCCACACCTTGGTGCAGCAGCAGTCGCAGATTAACAAGATTGCCGTGGCCATTGAGACGCTGGATCGCCAACGCGCCGCCCTCGAGGAACAGAGTCGGGCGCTCGAGAGTCCCACGGCAATTGCCGCACTCGCCCGTCAGCAGTACCAGCTGGTGCGTGAGAATCAGCAACTAGTCCAGGTCTTACCCAACGCCAAGAACGGGGTCAGCGGCATTGATGCGGCCGACCCGGCTAACGACCCGCTCGTCTCGCCCACCAACGTGATGTCACTGACGCCCCACCAAGGTCTCGGGAGAACGTCCGGACCACAGAGTGGTGGTTACTGGGGTCGGTTGCGACACACGCTTGAGTTCTGGCGTTGACCACATTTATCGATGCTTCGGCTCGTGATGTGGTCTACGTCCAAGAGGCGCTAGGCCGTCCGGCCGCCGGTCGCTTCGCCGTAGTGGTCCGTCGCACGACGGGCGAACCGGTCGTCATTGAAAATGAACCCCACCTCCGTGACGGCACGCCGATGCCGACGCTGCTTTGGCTCCTCGATCCCGAAATCCACGATGCCGTCTCGCGCATTGAGAGCAACGGTGGCGTGCACCGTTTCGAACCGCTCGTCGATGAGGACGAACTGCGCCGCACGCACCGTGAGTATGAGGCTCGTCGCAAAGCCGCAACGCTCAACACCACCGCTCCGCAACCGAGCGGTGGTGTCGGTGGAACCCGCACCGGCATCAAGTGTCTGCACGCCCACGTGGCGAACTTCCTCGCCGGTTACCAGGACCCCGTTGGCGCCTTGGTCGTTCAGGAGATTGTCTTACCAAATCTCACCATCGAGTTGGTCCGTTGAACCCCGTAGCCGTTATTGACTGCGGAACGAACTCCACCCGCATTTTGATTGTCGACGCCGACGGCCAGACCCTGGCGCGCGAGATGACCATCACGCGACTCGGAGAGGGTGTGGCCCAGACCGGCCGCCTGGGTGAGGCCGCCCTCGAGCGGGTCTACACCTGCCTCGCGAACTACCGCACCATTATGGACCGCTTCGACGTCAATGAGGGCCGGCTGGTGGCGACCTCCGCGGCTCGCGACGCCGCCAACGGGGCAGAATTCCTCGCCCGCTGTGAGTCGATTACTGGCATTACACCGGCTCTGTTGAGCGGTGAGGAGGAGGCGACGGCCTCCTATATCGGGGCGACCTCGGACCTGTCGCCTTCGACGCAACCAGTCATGATTATCGACATTGGTGGTGGCTCGACCGAGCTGGCCTGTCGCGTGGACAATCACATGGTGGCCTTCTCGATGCAGCTGGGCTGTGTCCGTGTTTCCGAGGCGGCCTTCCATCACTCGACCGTCACGAGCGAGGAAGCCGAAGTGGCTCGCGTGATGATCGAAGGCGAGATTGATCGGATGTTGGCCGCCGTCCCCGCCTTCTGTGACCTCATGGGATCGGTTCGCCTCGTGGGCCTGGCCGGCACCGTCGCGACGATTGCCCAGATGGACGCCGGTGTTCGTGAGTACGACCGTGACGCCGTGCACCACCGGATTCTCCGACGCAGTGACGTACAGCGTTGGTACCAAACCCTGGCCGCCGAGTCCGTCAGCGAGCGACTAGCCCACCCCGGCATGGTGCCCGGTCGCGAGGATGTACTCGTTGGAGGACTCTTGGTGCTGGATGCCGTGATGGCTCGATTTGGTATTACCGAGCTTCTCAGTTCAGAATGTGACATCTTGGATGGCGTAGCTGCACAGTTGCAGGGTCGGGCGTAGAGAGGCGAAGTCGTGAGAGGGAGTGAGATCGGAAGCCGGCCGCGGCCCATGTCGCCCCTCGTGCTGCACGCTCGTCGCTTAGTCCTGCGCACCATGACCGAGCACGACTACGACGGTTGGTACGAAGTTCGTCAGCGCTGCCAGGACTGGCTCGTGAAGTGGGAGCCCCGTCCGGCAACGGCACCTCACCTCGCCGAGGATCGACGGAGTTTCAATAGTCGCTGTGCCATTCGTGAACGGGAACGCCAAATGGGTACCGGCATGGGTTTTGGGATCTTCGTGGGCGGACGCTTCGCCGGTGAAATTACGTTGTCCTCGATTCAGCGCGGTCCCGTGCAGTCCGGGTACATCGGGTACTGGATCGATGAGGCCCTCGCGGGTCAGGGCTACACCCCCGAGGCGGTAGTCACCATCATGCAGTACGCCTTTGACGCCCTGGAGCTACACCGCGTAGAGATCAACATCATTCCGCGCAATCGGCCCTCTATTCGCGTGGCCGAAAAGCTCCAACTCCGTATGGAGGGAATCGCCGAACGGTACATCCAGATTGACGGGGTCTGGGAAGACCACACGCGCTACGCCATCACCTCTGAGGAGTGGCGCGAACGGGCTCCCGAGCTCGTCTCCAACTGGTTGCTGCCAAAGGCCTAGAGCGCTTCGAACTCGCACCCGCGAAGTTCGTCAATGGACATGAGTCCCATGACACCCCCGCAGACCTTGGCGATGCCGAGGGCGCCCGGGGCACCATCGCGGGGTAGCACGACGATGTCCTCATCACCCTTATGAGCGAGCACGACACCCTGGATCCGCGACTGCTTGCAGGCGGTAGCCACGGCCTCGCGATTGACGTCCCCGCGGGGCACGCGAACCACCACGGTGCGATACGAGGTCTGGGGTACGTCACGGATCTCCTTGAGCATCGCCCAGGCGTCCCGGCCCAGACTCACTGACGATCCGGCCACGTCATCCCACGTGACTTGTGTCGTGGCGACGCTCAGTCCGAGGCGGTTGGCGAGGTAGAGCCACTCGGCATCGAAGGCGAAGCCCTCGACCTGACCAAAGATGGCGAAGAGTCGAATAATCGGCAGACGAAAAGCCTTAAAACCACACTGCGTATCGCGAAGGGTCGTCTTAGTCCAGTGGCGCACGAGGCGATTGAACTGACTACCGGCCACGGTACGCAGCACACTGTCGTACCGGATCACGCCATCGACGGCTCGTGATCCCACGGCCATATCGTTCCCGGCTAGTGCTGCGAGGAGAGCCGGCATCTGACCGGGGTTGATGGCGGTGTCGGCGTCGGTGATTATGACATCGCGGCCCAGGGCCACTGAGGCTCCGAGTTTCAGCGCCGCGCCCTTGCCGGCATTCTGTTCCATCTTGATAACGAGTGAGTGGGGGAGTGAGGCGAGCAGTTGGCTGGCGCGAAGGCCGGTGTCGTCACTCGAGCCGTCGTCAATCACAATTAATTCGAGCTCGTCACGACCGAATGCATCGATGATTGGTTCGAGACGACGCAGGCCCTGCTCGAGGCGCGCACCTTCGTTGTGAGCGGGAATGATGATGGAGAGGCGGATCGCCATAGCGATTAATCCTACGGTCGCCCGACTCCGTAAAGTCCGTAGGTGAAGAGAGGTGCGAGCGACACGTTCGTACCACGGTGAGCCGCCGCGATGATCGTGTTGGTGCCCCACGGTCCCGATCCCGCGTACATCACGACGTGGTCAATCTGGTGGTCGTTGTCGAGGTTGTAATAAAAGAGCAGGTCGCCCGGCTGAATCTTGTTGAAGGGAATGTGGCGCATCCCGTAGTACTGCGTGGCCGCGGTTCGGGGAATACGAAAACCGGCCTGCTGCCAGGCCCACTGGGTTAGCCCCGAACAGTCAAAGCCGTAGCGGGGCGACTCGCCCCCCCAGACGTACGGCGTGCCAATCACACTTTTGGCTGCGGCCAGTGCGGCCATGCCGGCCTTGGAGCCGGCGGCCGATCCCTGGACCCCCGGCGCCTTCTTAATGGCGGCAATGACTTCGTTAGCGGCGGCCTGACCACCGACTGCGGCCGCGGCGGCCACTGCGGCGGCGACGGCCTTGGTGTCACCGCGCTTGGAGGCCGCTTTGGCGACAACAATTTCGTAGTCGATGATTTGGCGCTTGAGCTTCTTCGTTACTTTTGCCATCGTGGCGCGAGTGCTCTTCTCGTTGGCCGCATTTTGTGCCAACAGGTTGCGGATGTTGGCCGCCTCAGCGGCCTTGGCCGCTCGCTTTTGACTCTCGCTCTGCAGGGAGTGGTTGAGCGAAGCCTGTTGTTGCTTCAAGGACTGCGCGAGCGCGTGCAAGTTGCCTAAGACCTGTTCTTCGTACTGGGTGCGTGCGTCAGAGAGGCTGATGTCTTGTTGGAAGAGGGCGAGAAACTGGGCGTCGGCCGCACCGAGCACGTAGGCGCGGATTGAGGCCTCGCGCATTGAACTCGACGTAGTGCCGAGTTGCTGACGTTTTTCAATGATCTGGCTTCGTAGGCGGGCCAGCTCGGTATCAAGCTGGCTGAGGACGGCGTTGGAGTTGTTGTACTTCTCGGCCAGCGCTTCACTTAACTGCTCCTGTTTCGCCAAAGTGGCTGCGAGGCTGACTATCAGGGCGCGAGTCTGCGCGATGGTGGCCCCATGCGCTAGGCGGGCAGGGGTCACCGCCAGGGGGAGAACGAGTGAGGCGACACCGACAAATACCCAGATTCGGGCCAGTGACACCTTCCAGAGGCCGGTCACGCAGAACAGGCTACCGGTCAGGTTGTGAGAAATCAGGACAGCCACGCGGCCCGCGGAATTTCTACGCCGTTCGATGTACTGAGTTCCCGCATCCTCGACGGAGGTATTACGGTAGGGGCGTCGTGTTGACGTGGGGGCGTAGCCCAATGGCAGAGGCAAGGCGCTTAAACCGCCTCCAGTGAGGGTTCGAGTCCCTCCGCCCCTACGTGAACCGCATTCAGTAAGGCCGTCGGGTCTTTAGTAGCCTGAACTCGTGGCTAAGAGCAATTCAGGTAAATGGGTCAGCCGAGTCGGTGCCGCTGGCGGTGGCAAGGCCTACCAAAAGTCGCGACCAATGAATTACTACGGTGCGATCACCCTCATTGTTGTGCTCGGCCTTCTCACCGTCGTCTATTCGCGTTACGAATACCAGAATCCCGCGAGTGCCGAGGCGCCCGCCATTGGCACCACCTGGTTTGCGGCCTTTAACGGCGAAGTCTGTGGCACCACCATGCCGGCCCTCGTCGCGGATGCCGCGACGGCCACAAATGGTCTCACTGTGACCCAAAAGAACGTTCTCGTTATCTCGCCGAGGGTCGCCGAAGAGGCGGGCCGTAACGCCACGTTGGCCACGTTCATGGACCAGCACCCCGGTTTGACCATTTCCGACAAGAGCCTCACCTTCCCTTCTACGACTGCGGGCGACGTCGTCTCCAAGTACAGCTATCAGGACGGCGCGAAGTGCCCCAAGGGCTCGAAGCAGTACGCCGGCCAGGTCGGACACATCGGTATCGCCTACTGGTCGCAGTTCGGCCAAAAGGATCCCGTCATCACGACCGATCCCGCATCGGTGAAGTTCACCGACCTGATGCGCATCACGTTCTTCTTTGCGCCCGATGGCGTCAAGCCCGGTGAGCCCAGCACGGAGACCTTGGCCTATATGGTCCAGCTCCAGCAGGCCACCAACGGTTCCGGTACGACGACCTCCACGACAGTTCGGTAGTCCCCATCGTGCGCGCGGTGATCCTCGTGGGTGGTGAAGGAACTCGCCTGCGACCTCTCACGTACCGCGCCCCCAAGCAGATGCTGCCAATTGTTGGCGTGCCGATGCTCGAGCGCGTCTTGGCCAACCTCGCCAAGCACGGCGTCACGGAAGCGGTGCTCTCACTGGGCTATCTTCCCGATCGCTTTATTGCGGCCTACCCCGACCACACGGTGGCCGGGGTGCACGTCACCTACGCCGTCGAACCATCGCCCCTCGACACGGCCGGCGCCATTCGCTTCGCCGCGCTCGATGCCGGTATCAACGAGACCTTTATTGTCGTGAACGGTGACGTCCTCACCGACCTCGACGTGACGCGCCTGATTGCCTTTCACCGCGAGCGGGGAGCCGAAGCGACGATTGCCCTCCACCCCGTGGACGATCCCTCCCGATTCGGTGTCGTGCCGACACACCCCGACGGCCGTGTGATTGCCTTCGTGGAAAAGCCACCACGGGACGAAGCGCCGACGAATGAGATCAACGCCGGTACCTACGTGCTGGAGCCTTCGGTCATCGAGACCATCGCGCCCGACGTGCGCGTCTCGGTGGAGCGTCAGACCTTTCCCGCTCTGGTCGAACGTGGTTCGCTCTACGCCCACTCGGACGACTCCTACTGGCTCGACACTGGAACACCCCAGGCCTACCTCGAAGCTCACCGCGACATCTTGGAGTCCCGTCGCCCCGTGTCACTGACAACGCCGGTGGCTAACTTCAACTGGGTTCACCAGAGTGCCCACGTCGACGATGCCGACTTGTCACTTGCGACCATTGATCGCGACTGTGTCGTGGGGGCCAACGCCACGATTGAGAACTCCGTTCTGCTGCCCGGGGCCGTGGTGCACGAGGGGGCCACGATTCGTGACTGCATCATCGGACCCGGTGCCACGATTGGCCGCGGGGCCATCCTTGAAGCCACCTGTGTTATTGGCGGCGGCGTTACGGTGCCCGCCGGTTCTATCCTGCGCGGTGAGGTTCGCCTCGGAGGACCCGAGTGAGGGTTCTCATTACGGGGGTAGCGGGCTTCATTGGCTCCAACACGGCCGAACTGTTGCTGGAGGCCGGACACGAGGTCGTTGGCATCGATAACTACTCCTCATCGGCGCCGGACAACGTTCCCCCGGCCATTGAGTTTCACGAGGGTCGCAGTGGTGACCAAGATCTCATTCGCTCCCTCGGTCATCTCGACGCCTGTATTCACTTCGCCGCTCACATTGAGGCGGGGGAGTCGATGCACGTTCCCGAGAAGTTCTTCCGCAACAACGTGGCCGAGTCACTGCAGCTGCTCGAGGTGCTGGTCGAGCAACGGGTGCCAAAGTTCGTCTTCTCCTCCACGGCGACCGTCTACGGACCGGAAGTGACATTGCCGATCGACGAGACCCACCACGTCGAACCACAGAATCCCTACGGCCAGTCCAAGTACATGGTGGAGCAGGCCCTCGACTGGTTGGCCCGACAGGGACGCATCAACGTAGCCCGCCTGCGGTACTTCAACGCGGCTGGTGGCACGCTGTCCCATCCGGAACTGCACAGTCCTGAGACCCACCTCATTCCAATCTTGTTGGCGGTGGCCGCGGGAGACCGTGAGTTCGTTTCGCTCTACGGCACCGACTACGACACACCCGACGGCACCTGTATTCGTGACTACGTCCACGTCAAGGACTTGGCCGCCGCCCACATCCTGGCCCTCGATGTTTTAAATCGAGAGAACAATCTGGTGCTCAATCTCGGCACCGGCACCGGCTACTCCAACTTGCAGATGATCGAAGCGGTGGAGCGAGTGACTGGTCAGACGTTGGACGTTCGACGCACCGAGCGTCGCCCCGGGGACTTAGCGGCCTCGGTGGCCTGCAACGACAAGGCCCAAGCCGTCCTCGGCTGGGAACTTCGCTACTCCGACCTCGACACGCTGATCAGCGACGCCTGGGCCAGTTACCGCACCCACTAACGAAAGAGGTCGTCGGCGGCCCGCCGGATGACGTGTTCGCTGATACTGCCCTCACCAAAGACGGCGGGATCAATGCCGCGCACCAGCGCAAAGGGGGTTCCGGCCGCTTTACCTAGGACGAGATTGACCGCGCCAGCGATCTCGTCGGCCACAGCCACTTCGGTCGCTTCCAACACGCGGCCCGTGGCGTCCGTGGTGCCCCGCAGATCGAGCACGGGCTTGATACCGGCCACGCCGAGGGCGACGTCGGTGACGCCGGAGCGCCACACGCGGCCAAAGGTGTCGGTGACGATGACGCCAACCGAGACGCCGAGTCGACGTTGTACGTCGCCACGAATACGACGGGCTGAACGGTCGGGGTCGACGGGCAACAACACGGCCGTGTTCTCGGCCGTGTTCGAAAGATCAATGCCGGCGTTGGCGCAGATAAATCCGTGATGCGTCTCCACAATGTGCAGGGTGCCCCGGCGACGAAGGACCCGCTTGGACTCTTGCAAGATGAGACGGACCTTGTCTTCATCAGTCCCGTCGAAGGGCACGGTTCGGCCTTCGGACTTGCTGACTACTTTGCTCGTGACGGTGAGGATGTCCCCGTCTTGCAGCGTCAGCTCTGACGTGGCCAGCGCACTGACGATGGCATCGGCCAATGAATCGTTCTCAGCAATCTCCCCGACGCCGCGCAGCGCCCAGATCTGTAGTGCGCTCACTTGAGGAGCTCGCGAACGAGAGCCTCGGCGTGGAGGGGATTGGCCATGATGGTCGTCGTAACCACGGCCCGCATCCCCGCCGCTTCGACCCCGGGGGCCGTCTCGGCATCGACTTCATCGATCACCAGCGTGGCGGCGTAGGGGGCGTAGTAGCGAGCGATGCCGGCGTTACTTGCTTCGTAGCCCAACTCGTTCATCAAGCGATCGGCCGGACCCTTCAAGGCCGCGCCACCAATTAGTGGTGTTACCGCGATGACGTCGTGGCGTCGGGCCCGCAGGGCTTCGGCGACGGCCGGCATCTCGACGATCGGTTGAATCGAGAGAATGGGATTCGACGGGGCGATGATGATGCGCGAGGCCGACGCAATGGCCTCGAGGACGCCGGGGGCCGGAGTGGCGGTGGCACCGCCAACGTAACGAACGGCCGACGTCGTCACCCCGTGGTGGTGCTTCACGAAGTACTCCTGGAAGGAGAGGTCGCCAACTTCGGTGTCGAGTCGGGTGGCAATCACGTCGTTGGAGGCCGGAAGCATGCGCAAGGTCAGTCCGCGTTTTTCGGCCAGTTCGGCCGTGACCTCGAGTTTGGTCGCACCCTCGTGCATCCGTTGGGTCCGGTAGAGGTGGGTGGCGAGGTCTTGATCACCGAGCGAGAACCAGGACTCCCCACCGAGCTCACCGAGCCGGCCCATGGCTCGCCACGTTTCGTCCTTGAGGCCCCAACCCCGTTCGTCGTCGTTCAGACCGCCCAGGGTGTAGGTGATGGTGTCGATGTCGGGGCAGATGGTCAGTCCGTGTAGTTCGAGGTCGTCGCCGACGTTGACGATGGCCACGATGTCGCGCTCGTCAATTTGGGTGCGCAAGGCCCGCAGGAGGCGGGCGGCGCCCACTCCACCACACAGGACAGTTATCACGCCCCTGACCTTAGAGGCGGGGTCGGTAGTATTCCAAAGTATGAGGAAGACATCACTGCTGGCGGGCTGGCCCTCGGGTTCGGCAGTTTCACTCCTCGCGCTACGGGACGGGGCGATGGAAACGGTGGCCACCGAAGGCGATCGTGAACGAATCTACGACTGGGCGTCGCTCTCCAAGCTGGTGGTGGCCGTGGCCGTCGGTATTGAGCACGACTGGCAGTACCTCAAGCTCGACGCCCCTATCGGTCCCGCAAACTCGACGGTGAGCGACCTGCTGGCCCACGCCTCGGGGGTCGGCATAGATGCCTCGGCACCGACCCAACCGGTAGGACAGCGTCGCATCTACTCGACCTACGGCTACGACCTCTTGGTCAAGCGAATCGTCAAGGAACGGCCACCACTGGAGTGGCTCAACGATCGCTTACTCGCACCAGTGGGTATGAACGACGTCACTGATGCCGGTTCCGTGACGGCCGGACTACGCGGTTCGCTGGCCTCGGCCGAAGCGTTGGCCACGACGTGGCTGCGGGGTGACCTGCTCAGTCCCGACACTTTCAAGCGCATGCGCACGGCGTACCTACCCGAACTGAACGGCGTGGTGCCGGGCTTCGGCTCCTTCTCACCCTGCCCGTGGGCCCTCGGTCCCGAAGTCAAGGGCACCAAAGATCACTGGATGGGTTCGGAGTGGCCGGCTACCAGTTACGGCCACTTCGGTAAGAGTGGCGCACTACTTTTAGTCGACCCCGTCGCCGCGGTGGCCATCGTCGCTTTGAGTAGTGAAGCCTTTGGCCCGTGGGCCACAGATCAACGGCCCACGTGGACGAACGAGATGCACCGTCGATTGGTGTCCCGTTGAGGCCACCGACCCTGCGCGTCGGTCTCGACCTCGCCGGATCACTCGAACCGCTCGGCGACACGATGATGAATCTCGTCGGCGCCCTTGAAGAACGCACCCTCGAACTCGTCACTTTCGCCACCCGCAAGATGGATGAACCGGTCGACGGCGTGGTGCGGACCTTTCCCAGCGTGCTCCGACCACTGTGGCGACGGGGCCGCGGTCCGGCCATCGATCGCTTCTTGCCCCCACTCGATGTACTGCACGTGGCCGGGACGTTGGTGCCACCGACTAAGCGCACGCCGCTCCTGGTTTCCGTCGACGACCTTCGACCACTCCGTGACGAGTCGGCCGGACGATGGCGGATCGAACAGCTGCGTCGTTCCGTCGACCGGGGTGCCCAGATCGTGGCCACTTCGTACGCCGCACGCCGTGAAGTGCAGTCGGTCCTCGAGATCGAGAACCAGGACATTGCCGTGGCTCATCCGGCCGTCGCGATTAAGACGCGCCCGAAGGTGGGTAACTCGCTGTTAGTCAGTGTGACGGGTACGGCCGAACTGTTCTTGGCGTTAGCCCCCGAGCTCACCCAACTGGCCCAGGCTCAAGGATCACAAGTCGTGGTGCTGGCCAGTCGTGAGGCCGGCACCCGCTTCAAGGCCGAGTGTCCCGACGTCATCGTTCGCTCCCGAACCCGGGCCCGCCGACTGCTCTGGGAGGCCCGCAGCGTGCTGCACCTCTCTGACGGGGCTCGCTTTCCCTCGCTGCCCGTGGCGGCCTTCGCCGCTTCGATTCCCGTGGTCGCAACGTCAACTGACGTGAATCGTGAACTCCTCGAAGGAGCAGCTGATCTCGTGGAGCTCTACGACCACGACGCGATTATCGCAAGTGTGTTGCGTAACTTCGCCGACGAGTCGCACCGTCAGCTCCTAGCGGCGGCCGGCAACGTGCGCGCGGTCGACTTCTCGCCCCCGGTGGTGGCCGAACGGTACGAACGGCTCTATCGTGACGCCGTGAGTGAAAGTCGGACAAAGTGAAGACGGTGGCCATCAGTGTCGACCAACTTCGACGCCCCCAACCCGGTGGCATCGGAACCTACGTTCGCGGCCTCCTCACCGGTATGCAAGAGCACCACGGCGAGTGGCACGTACAGGAAGTCGGTCCGCCCGCCATCGGCACTTCGCGGTGGGGCACGGTGGCCGAAAAGTTGCGGGGCCGTTACTACGCCGAACGCTGGGCCACGTCGGACGTTGGGGTTTCCGCGCTCGCCACGGTCATACACGCCACCACCTTTACCGGCCCCTTCGGGTCGCCCCGTCCGGGCCTCGTTCGATCCGTAACCCTCCACGATTTTGTCTGGCGCGACCAACCGGAGAGCACGACGGCCCGGGGTCGGGAGTTCCACGAGTCGAGGTTTCAGCTGATTCGTCAACGAGACGACATTCGTATCTTCGTCACCACTCCGGCCACCGCCGAACGGGTGGCGGCCGAGGGAATCGACCCCAGCCGTATTTTCGAAATCACCCTCGGACTCGATCGCGCCAGGGAGTTCAGTGGTGACGCCGCCTCGCGGCTACTGGCCGCACACGGCATCACCGGACCGTTCACCCTCTGCCCCGGAACGATTGAACCCCGCAAGAATCTCCCTCGCCTTATTGAGGCCCACCGGGCCGCTCGCCACCGCGAACTCGGCCCGCTGGTCTTCGTCGGCCCCCAAGGCTGGGGCGGCGTGACGTTGGAGGGTGCGATCTCGCTCGGGCCCGTCGACCGCGGTGTGCTGACGGGGCTCCTGGCTCGTGCGGCCGTCGTCGCCTACGTCCCCTTGGCCGAAGGGTGGGGCCTCCCACCCCTCGAGGCGCTCAACGTTGGAACGCGGGTCGTGGCTAGTTCCACCGTGCCCAGCGTGCAGGGCCGTAGCGATGTGGTTACGGTCGAGGCCCTCTCGGTTGAGAACATTGCCGAAGGACTGCAGCGCGCGATCGCGTTACCCGATGACGAGGCCACTCGTTCAAACCGTCGTTCGTCGGTCGCTTCATTAACGTGGAGTTCGATGGCCGAACAGCACATCGCGGGCTGGCAGTGAGGCTGGCCCTCGACGTCTCCGCTGTCCCGGCCCAACCGGCCGGAGCCGGTCGCTACGTGGTGGAGTTGGCTTCGCGCGTCGCTAACGACGACTGTGATCTCACGCTGGTCTCCCAAGTCGGTGATGCCGAGCGGTGGCATCAGTGGTCACCCCCGGCCCACGTGGTGGACATCGTGCCGAACGCCCGTCCGGCCCGTCTGCTCTACGAGGCCGTGGTGCTCGGCCGCTCTTCGCGGGTAACGGCGGACGTGTGGCACGGCCCGCACTACACCATGCCCCGCCGTCGCACGATGCCGACGGTCGTCACGATCTGTGACTTGACCTTCTTTACTAACCCCGAGTGGCACGAACGGTCCAAAGTTCTCTTCTTCCAACGGGCCATTCGGTACGCCGCGAAGAATGCCGACGCCCTCATCTCTATTAGTGAGACGACGACGTCACTCCTCCACGAGATTGTGAATCCGACCGCACCCATCACGACGATCCCACTCGGCGTCGACCTCGAACGGTTCACCGTGAGCGACGAGCGCAGCGCCACGTTGGCCAGCCACGGGCTGCCGAGTGGCGTTCCCTACTTCTTCTTTCTTGGAACATTTGAGCCCCGGAAGGGACTCGACCTGCTACTCGAGGCCTTTGCGCTGGTGGCGGCTGAGGACCCCGAGGTCGAGCTGTGGTTGGCCGGTCAGGCCGGGTGGGGGACCGATGGTGTGGCCCAACAGATAACGAATCACCCCTTTACACATCGCATACGCCGACTGGGGTACGTCGATGACGCCCTGGTCCCGACCTTGATGCGTTCATCCCGGGCCGTCTGTTACCCCTCACGGGGCGAGGGCTTTGGTCTGCCGGTGCTCGAAGCGCTGGCTTGTGGGGCCCCGGTCATCACCTCGGCCGACACCGTGATGCAAGAAGTGGCCGGCACCGTGGCCCGGTTGGTCCCGGTGGGTGACGTGGTGGCCCTGGCCGCCGAGATGGCGAGCACCAAACACCGCTCGGAGAGCGAGCGCGAGGCCGTGAGCCGCCTCGCCCGAGAGCGAGCCGAGCAGTTCAGCTGGGAGCGCACCGTCGTGGCCCACCGTTCGCTCTACGACTCGCTCGTTACGCATTCCTAAGTAGCATTCGGTCTCATGCGGGCACTCATCACGGGCGGAAATGGTTTTGTCGGTCGTCACCTGCGGGCCCACCTCGAGTCCCTCGGTGACTCGGTGGCCATTCTCGACTTACCGCAAGACATCACCGACTACCAAGCGGTGCGGGCGGCGATCGCCGTGGCCCAGCCCGACGCCATCTACCATCTCGCGGCCTTGAGTCACGTGGGCTCCTCCTGGCTCAATCCCTCGGCCGTTGTGGACGTCAACGTGTCGGGGACGACCAACGTCTTGGCCGCCGCGCGAGAAGTCGTACCGAAGGCGACTGTGCTCTTTGTCAGTTCGGCCGAGGTCTACGGACCCCGTAGCCCGGAAGAGATGCCACTACGCGAGTCAATCGAGCCTCGTCCGGCTTCGCCCTATGCGGCCAGCAAGTTGGCCGGTGAAGTCTTTGCCCAGCAGGCCGTGCGGGGCTTTGGCCAGCGCGTCGTCATTGCCCGGCCCTGTAATCACGTGGGACCCGGGCAGAGCCCGTCCTTCTTCATTCCCGGAATCGCCTCACGCATGGTCGAGGCCACCCGTAGTGGTGCCACTGATATTGCCGTCGGCAATCTGACGTCGCGTCGGGACTTCACTGACGTGCGTGACGTCGTGCGGGCCTACCGACTCCTCGTAGAACGGGGCGTCGCCGGTGAGGTCTACGTCGTGGCTTCGGGCCGTGACGTGCTGATGTACGACGTGGCCGACGAATTACGGCAACTGGTCAATCCCCAGTTGCGGTTCGTTGAAGATTCGGCGCTGCTGCGCCCGGTAGATGTGCCACTGCTTCGCGGTGATGCCTCCAAGCTGGAGGCGGCGACTGGCTGGCGACCAGAGATTTCGTGGTCTGAGACGTTGGCCGACATCGTTACCGATGCGACCAACGCCCCAGCGACCCACTAAGCCGGAGTTGTCTCCGACTCACTAACAACGGGCGCCTCGACTACGACGTCGTCGTGGAGGGCCTCGGTCACCTTGGCGCGAGCCGCGGTGCTCATGGCCCGAACCTTGGCCGCAACTTCGCGGGCCGCGGTGGGCAACTTCTCTTCGTACGGCGTCACGATGGCCTCGGCCATAGCGATGACTTCGTTGACCTTGGCGTCGACGGTGGCGGCCGTGCGCTTCACGGCCGAGGTGATGTCAGCCGTGTTGCTCTTCACCGCGGCGTTGAGGCCCTCGGTGTCGACGGTCTCGTCAACCTTGGTCCGGGCGGCCTTAGCCGCCACGTTGATCTTCTGAACGCTCAAAACGCCGAGTCCGACGATCGTGTAGATCGCGTCCTTGGTCTTCTTCGCGGCCGAGTTGGTAGCGGCGAATTCGCGCACCTTGGTGGCGGTCTCGCGGCCTAATGTGCTGGCCATTGTGGTGATATCTGCCATAGTGGTTCCTTTCCTCACTGTGTAAACATAAGTATAGCACTTTGCAAACAAAAGTTAGCACCCCCAATTTCCGACCTCCCCGAACTAGCCTGAATACCCTGATGGATACTCGAGCTCCGGCCGTCGTGGCCGTCGTTGTTACCACGGGTCCTGGTCCTGATTTAGAGGCCACACTGGTCTCTCTCGTGGCCCAGGACTACGAGGATTTAAGTATTTTGTTGCTAGCCAACGGCGACTCGTCAGATATCGCCCCCCGCGTGGCCGCCATCGCCCCCCTGGCCTTCGTCAAGATCCTTCCCGAAAATGACGGTTACGCGGCCGCCGTTAACAACGTCAGCGCCACCGTCCAGGGGGCCGCCTTCCTACTGCTCTGCCACGACGATGTTCGCCTGCGCCCCAACGCGACCCGCGGCCTGGTCGAAGCGGCCTACCGGACGAACGCGGCCATCGTTTCACCGAAGTTCGTCGGGTACGAGGACGAATCGGCCCTGGTGCACGTCGGGCAGATGTTGGACCGCTTCGGCGCCGTCGTCGAACGCATTGAAGAGGGCGAGATCGACGCCGGTCAGCACGACGCCGAACGGGACGTCTTTGTGGCACCGGGTGGGGTGACGCTTGTTCGGGCCGACCTCTTCGAATCCCTGGGGGGCTATAACGAGGCCATCACGCTCATTGGTGAAGACGTGGACTTTTGTTGGCGGGCCCAGATCGCCGGCGCCCGTGTCATCGTCGCGCCCGAAGCCGTCGTAGCCCACCGCCAGTCATTGACCTCGGGGGTTCGCGCCACCACGGCGAAGGGCACGCGACGCACTTCGGTGCAAGAGTTACGCCGCCGCCACCAGCTGATGACCGTCCTTTCGAGTTGGGGTCGTCTCTCCCTCTTCTTGATTCTTCCCCTCCTCGCCATCTTGGACCTCGCCGAACTCGTGATCGCCGCCGCCGGTCGCGACCACGAGCGGGTCGCCTCCGTATCGGGCGCGTGGAGTTTTGTCATTCGTCATCGCGGGGAGATTCGCCGCCGCCGCGAGTTCAACCTTCGTCTGCGCGTGCTCTCCGACGGGGGCATCCGTCTCTTGCAAGTCTCGGGATCGAGCCGGGCCCAAGTCTTCTTGCAGCGACTCTTCCACGAAGGTATCGACATTGCCCGTGGCACCATCCCCGAGCAGTTCCTCGAACCGGTCACGACCAAGGTCAAGGTGTCGGCGACGACGGCCCTCGAAATCTCTGAGAATCCCGACTTTGATCTCTACGCCAGCGACGCCCCGGCCGAAGTCTCTATCCGGACCTTCTTCGAGGGTTTCCGCACCCAGTTCGCCTTCGTGGCCGTGGCCGTACTCGTGTGGTTCATCGGTGCTCGCAACCTGGTCGCGGCCCACCTCCCGATTGTCGGACGCCTGATTCCCCTTGATTCGTGGTGGGCCAACTGGCACCACTTCTTCGCCTCCTGGTCGCCCAACGGCGTTGGCTCCGGGGCCCCGGGTATGCCCGGCTACGGACTGATCGCGGCGGCCGGCACCCTTGTTGGTGGTCGCATGGGCATCTTGCCTCGGGCCGTTTTGATTCTGGCCGTCCCCATCGGCGTCTACGGCGTGGGCCGCCTGCTGCGTGACGTTATTTCCAATCGGGCTCGCCTCTTTGCGGCCCTCTCCTACATGGCCATGCCCGTCGGCGTGAACCTCCTCCAGCAGGGCCGCACCGATCTGTTGATCATCTTCGCCGGCCTGCCCTTCCTGCTCCGTCGCGTGTTGGCGCTCCTCAACGTCGGCACCTTCCGTTCCTTTCCCTACGAACCGTCGCGTCCCTTCGGCTCACGCCAGTGGGGCCGCACCCGGGCCGGTCAGATCGCCAAGGCCGTCATCGTGATGACGATGCTCGGAGCCTTCGCCCCCGTCGTCTTTGTGCTGGTGGCTCTGGTCGTGATCGCGCTGTGGTTTGCGAACCGCCTCACGCCGAACGCCGAACGCCTCGAGATGCCGTGGCGCACCCTCGGGCAATTAGTGATGGGTGCCGCGCTGCTGCTGGCCCCGCTCACCATCGACACCCTCTTGGCCGGTCGCCGTGCCCTCGGCGTCTTCGGCCTGCCCCTCGGCGCCTGGTCCAACCTCGACTTCTCTCACATCATTCGCGCCGCCGACGGCGTCTTTGGTCAGGGCCTCTTGAGCTGGGCCGCCCCGCTCGTCGCACTCGGGGGAGTACTGCTGGCCCGAGGTGAACGACGGACCATGGTCAATGAGTGGTTCGTGGTTCTTGGCCTCGTCGTCCTCCTCACGGTGGGGGTCGCCCGCAACCTGACCGGTTCCTTCGCTCCGGACGTTGAGGCCCTCGTGATTTTGATCGGCCTCCTGCTCTCCGTGCTCGTCGGCGTGGCCGTGACGACTCTGGAACACGATCTCAACGAGCGGGCCCTCGGCTGGCCCCACGCCGTGGCCGTCGTGACCGCCGGGTTCGTGCTGCTGGTGCCCCTGCCGATTCTGACCCACGCCACCGACGGTCGCTACTCCCTGCCGCAGACCTCGGCCGCCGAGTCACTCTCGGCCTACACCCCGGCCACGCCCGGTGGTTATCGCGTCTTGTGGTTGGCCGATCCTCGCGCCATGCCGATGGCCGGTTGGTCCGTCATGCCCGGTCTGGCCGCCGCCACCTCGATGAACGGTGGTCCGAACGGCTCGGTGCTCTTTACGCCCCCGGCCTCGGGCACCTCAGACTTCTTGATGGAGGCCGTGCGTCTCGCGGCCGAAGGTAAGACGACCCACGTCGGTCGCCTCCTCGCCCCGGCCGGAATCTCGGACATCGTCGTGATGACGGCCTCGGTGCCCCCGCTCGCCGGACTGCAGTCGGCGGTCACGATGTCCCCACCGGCCTCCTTGCTCGAGGGGCTGGACCGCCAGAGTGACTTGGCCCTCGTCTCTAAATCCAGTGGCCTCTTGATCTACTCCAACACGCAGTTCCACGGCATCGTGGCCGAACGGGCCAACCCTCTTACTAAGGACGTCACCTCGTCACAGGCCGACAGCGTGCGCGACTGGAGCCCCGTGCTTCGTGACGACACTCTCGCCGGCAACGTGTCGTCGGGGTACGTCATCGCGGGCCTGGCTCCCTCGTCGGCCTTCGCCCTTGAAGTCAACGGCCACGCCGTCACCCGCCACACCCGTCTCGGTTGGGTCGCGGCCTACGAGACTTCCGGCGGTCAGGGCCAGATTGTGCTCCACCAGTTCCCCCTCAACGGACTACTTGCTCTCTTCACCGTGGCCCTCTGGGGTCTCTACCTCCTGGGCTTTGGTGGTAGTGAGCGACTCGGTGAAATCACGGGCCGTCGCCATCGCACGAACTCGGTCACGGCCGGGGTCAGTGACGAGGAAGACGAAATGACGGATGAAGAGACGGTGGCGGGCTAATGCGGCGACCCACTCGATCCATGACGGCCGCTCTGCTGCTCGTCACGGGTGCCGTGGTGGCCAGCGTGCTACCGAACCAGTCCAATCCCAGTATCAATTCTTCAACGTTGAATCCCGCGTTGGGCGCCGAGTCGACCTCGCTCTACTGCGTTGGTATTTCGGCCGCCGGCTCGCCCGGTTCCGGTGGGGCCAAGTTCTGGAACTCGTCGTCGGAACGTCGCCACCTCGATCTGGCCGTGACCAACGACACCTCGGTCCTGGCCTCCTCGGCCTCGATTGAACCGAACGACACCCTCTTCGTGCCGGTCGGAGCGACGCCGAACGGATCGGTCTCGGTGCGGGCCCAAGTCGACGGCTCCGGGGTCGTCGGTTCACTCTTTACGGCCGGACCGGACTCCACCTCGGTGCCCTGTCAGGGTGAGGGCGTCACCGACTGGTACGCCTCGGGCCTCGGCACTGCGAACGGCATGACCACGCGTTTGACGTTGGTTAACCCTTCGGCGACGCCGACCGTTATTGATATTTCAACGCAGTCGTCGCTGGGCTATCTGGCCCCGGCCCCCTACCAGGGTCTCGTGATTGCGGCCAACGGTCAGTTGACGCTCGACCTCGGCCGCCAGGTCGTTGAGGCCAAGAGTCTGGCCGTCCACGTCACGGCCCTGCGGGGATCGTTCGTTGGTTCGGCCCTCATCGTGATCTCCAAGTACGCCTCGATACTGACCGGCCAGCCCCTCCCCGCGACGGAGGCCTACTTCGCTTCGGTCAACACCAACGGGGATGCGACCGAGTCAATCAATCTCTACAACCCCCTCGAGGTGACGGCCCACGTCAAGCTGAAACTGCAGGTCCCCGGTTTCACCATCGCCCCCATCTCGATCGATGTCGAACCCTCGGCGACTATTGGCGTCACGCTCGTGCCCGACACTCGAGTACCGGCCGCCGGGTGGGCCACGTTGCGCGTGAGCTCCCCTCAGGGGATTGTCGCCACGCTCTACTCGGCCGGTAACGGCTACGCCCGACTCTCGTCACCGACTCTCGCCGGCACGGCCCTGGCCTGGATCAGTGCGATGGCCCACAACGGGACGGTCCGTATCGCTCCGGTGCAGGGCAAGAACGTGCCGGTGACCTTTACCTACTTCCAGGGACGTCGCACTATCACCACAACGATGAAGGCCTCGGCCGGGGTGCCGATTACGCCACCGGACGCGTGGATTGCCGCCAACTACGGAATCGTGAGTGCCGGCACCCCGCTGCTGATGCAAGGTGTCGTGGGGACGAATGGTCTTGAGAGTGGTCTGAACGGTCGTTAGACCGTTATTTACTTAGGCCTCAGGTGTTGGCTCTTCGGCGAGCTTGGCCGCCGCGGTTAGGGCGTCGTGATTCGTGGTCTCGAGCATGGTGCGAACCGTCTTCTTGCCAAAGGGGTGCACGGCCTGGCCGTGAGCCTCGTCAATCAACTGGGCCGCCGTCTCGCCGTCGATGCTCTCTTCGGCCAACAGCTTCTGCGCCACGGCTTCGAGTCCCCGACGGTGCAGGGTCAGGACTTCAATGGCCCGGGCCTCCTGCTCGCGCAAAATACGCTCGACTTCTTCGTCGATGATCTTGGCCGTGTCGTCTGAGTAGTCGCGGGTCTGCATGAGACCTTCGCCCAGGAAGACTTGGTTGTTCGAACCCCAGGCCATTGGGCCGACGCGCTTGGACATACCCCACTCGCGAACCATGCGGCCCGCCAGTTCGGTGTTGCGCTGCAAGTCATCGGAGGCTCCGGTGGAGAGGTCGCCGTAGATGAGTAGTTCGGCCACGCGGCCACCCATGCGCATGCAGAGCGAGTCTTCGACGTACTGACGAGAGTGAATGTGACGGTCCTCTTCGGGCAACGTCCAGGTCACCCCGAGGGCCATGCCGCGAGGCAAGATCGTGATCTTGTGCAGCGGGTCGGAGTGCTCGA
>CAFBLN010000011.1_pt1 | contig 25511 bp, 24 predicted proteins | sample 7268151 | NCBI WGS metagenome assembly CAFBLN01 (sample SAMEA6814035, study PRJEB35770) | uncultured Acidimicrobiaceae bacterium | biome: Freshwater; feature: Freshwater reservoir; material: water | place: Czech Republic | collected 2017-05-23 | depth 30m m
CACACTCAAAAGGAGTGGCCATGAGCCAGTTTTCGCCTACTGAACCGGCAGAGATCGAAAACCCCGTCGGTCACGTCCAGGTGATCTACCTCGGCCCCGTTGCCCCCCACTGGGAGTGCCGCATGGTCTTTGGCGAGCCCGAGCAGATTCAGGCCTTCGTGGACCGCGTAGACGCTCGCCTGCGCCTCCTGCCTCCCCACGACCCCCAGTTCCGCCGTAATCGCGAGCGAGTAAACCGTGACGCGGAGCGTGAGCAACTCAAGATTGAGTGGGACCTCGGCTACAACGAAAACGAATAGTTTTCGCGCCTAGGAAAACGGTGACTGTGTGACGCGACGGCGCCACGATGCCGGCTGCACTAATTCGTCGGCACTCGGAAGTCCATCGAGTTGAAATAGTCGCGTCAGTTCTTCGATGCCCCATGTTGTGACGACCTCGCGCACAAACTGCTCGGCAATATCGACACGCGATCCTCGTATGGAAATTCCAAACAGGGCGGCCGCTGACTCTTCGCCCTTGGCGTCACTACGGCGGTGACGGCGGAGTGCTTCATCTAGTAGCGGTGTGGGTCCAACGATCGAGTGGGTGACGTGACTCGCGATGAAGTCAAAGGTGGCCCGCAAGCAGACACTCGCCGCATCGATGGCAATCGTCGCTGGCGTTTCTTCCCCCAGTTCAATGCCATTGAGGAGCTGCTCGGGATTACTCATGAGTTCGCTCATGTCGCCACCCTGCATCAGTCCCGTGAGGCGCCCCATGATGTCGCCCTGGGCTGCTTGTGCATCTTGCACCGCGTCAAAGAGCATCGCCCTTAGTGCGGTAGCCGTTCCATCTTGACGGAGGTAGGTCGCAGCCGTGTGTTCGTAGGCCACGGCGTAAATCATCGCTTGGTCGTGATCGAGTGACCACTCATCGGCGAAGCGCGCGACGTTATTGACGATGATGGCCCGCTCGTCATTTTCACGGGGAAGGGGAATGGCTCCGAGCGACCAGGCCGTCTCGGAAAAGTGTCCCGCGACAGAGCCCAATTGAAATCCGATGAAGAGAGGCCCCATGGCGGCACCCAATTGGGCCAACATCGGGGCCAGGGGGTTGTCGTCCTCAGGCGTGGTTGCTGCGGGTGGTGCGCTCGCATGAGGGGCCACGAGCGGAGACCAGTCACGGAGCGCGGCCTCTGAAAGCTCGCTGCGGGTAGATGCCTGCGCGGGGGTGGTCTGGGGGACGCCCAGCATCATCTCAATGTGCCGAGCCACGAGTGGGCCGTACTGCTCCAGTCGTTGGCGCTCCACCGGCAGCGGGTTGGGATCGGCATCATCCCCCCGTGCAATATTCAGCGCCAGAGCGCGGGCCGTTTCCAACCACGAGTTTGGGCCTTGTTGGCCCAGCATCTTCATGAGGTCGCCCATGAATCCAAAGTTGCCGAAGGGGGTATCGCTCATATCAGCAACTTAGGAGAGACAGGCCAGTCGCACGACCACGAACGATGGTTGCTGCTCTCGAAGAAACTGCACGACCATGGAGGTGTGCCCGGCAGTGGCGTAAAGTTCGGTCACGATGCCATCCATAGTGTCGACACTCTTCTCGTTGAGAGCGGTGATGACGTCGCCCCGCTGGAGCTTGCCGGAACTAGGCCCCCGGGCCACATCGGTAACGATGACGCCCCCACCCTCGGCCGGTACGCCACCAATACCGAGGCGGCCGTGGCAGTTGGGGGCGGCGAGCCAGGCCGAGGCCACCCGCGAAACATATTCAGCCGTTATCCACTGACCGTTACTGCCCAACATCGCCACAACGTCGCCCGAACTGTCGACAGCCAATGATCCGGTGAGGCCTCGCAGTTGGTCGGGAACTGTGGAGGTGAGATAGCTGACGATGCCGTCATTGGTCGTCCGTCTGGGGTCGCTGAGCACGGTCGTGGCGTAGGCAAATCTCAGTGTCCGCGACGAGGCTGCGAAAAAGGGCGAGATCACAAGAACGGACTCCACTGCATGGTGATCGGCGATCGGCGTGGTGTCGAGCGTGTGTAACAGATGGAGGTACGTGAGTCCTAGGTGTCGATCAAATCCCATCCACTGGGCGCCAACGCGTGGTTGCTTTAGAGTCGCACCCGTGATGGAATCGTGAGCACCCATGCGCATAGTCGTCACGGCAACATCACCGTTTCCGACGATGATGCCCGCTCCAGATATCAGCCGTCCGCCATGTTCACTCGTGAGCTGGATGGATGAAATAGCGGCATCTTGCCCGACGTGCGGAATTGCGTCCAGGGAAAATGCGACGTGCTCCAGCATGGGTTGTGTTGTATTTTCGGTGGAGTAGAGGGCGAATGAGCCCACTAGTAAGAGGGCGGTCGCGGCAGTCAAGAGCATGATGCTTGTTCGCCGAATATCGGGTGCCGGCACGCTAGAAAGTATCCGCTCGAATTCACCAGGGAGTTCCGACGGGTGCGTGTAGGAACGCCCTCCCAATGGCGGAACCACACCACGTCGACGGCGCCACCGTAGCCGTCTTTCGTTTCCACCATCTGGAGGTGTGACATTGGCATGCACAAGTAAAAGGGTAGAGCGGCGACCAGGGATTTAGGTGTCGCCCTAGCATCTTCACGTGACCCTTGACGTAGCGATTGATGTGGGAACGACCGTGACTCGTCTCGCGACGGCCGACGGATCAGTGTTTCTCCGTGAGGCCAGCGTGGTGGCCATCGATACTCGGACGGGCGACATCGTTGATATTGGTGATTCCGCCATGCGTAATATCGGTCGCGACCCTCGCCATGTTGTCAACTTCCGACCACTCGCCAACGGCACCACCATCGATTTTGACGTTGCGGCTCGACTGATTCGCGCCCTCTTCGACCGGGCCGGCTTCAGTCGCATGAGTCGCGTCCACGCCACCATGAGTGTGCCCGCATTCGCCACCTCGATTGAACGGCGCGCGCTTCGCCAGGCGGCCCTTCAGGCCGGAGCCGTTGACGCCACACTGATTGAAGCGCCTATTGCGGCAGCGATTGGTGCAGGCCTCCATGTGGACGAGCCGGTAGCGGCGCCGATCATCATGCTGGGTGGTGGCGCATCGGAGACTGCGCTCATCTCCCTCGGAGGCATCGTGACCTCTAAGTCTGTCCGCATCGGTGGTTCGCATCTGGATGAATCCATCGCGTCAGCACTTCGTCAGCGGTACGGCGTAGTCGTGGCACCCCATATTGCCGAGTCACTCAAAAACGAACTGGGATCACTGATGGGTTCACGACGTAGCGACGTTCGGGTGGTGCCCGCCCGCACGGTGGACGTCGGCCTACCCGTGAGTGTCGAGGTACCGTCCGAAGTAGTCGATGGTGCTATCGCCGACCATGTCCGCACCATTGTGCGCAGCGTGAAGGAGTGTCTCGGTGAAGCTCCACCGGATCTCTCGCAAGACGTTTCCGTACGGGGCATATTCGTCGTGGGCGGCATGGCCCAACTCCATGACTTTCCGGAACTCTTAACTCACGAGGTTGGTGTTTCGTGCACCACGGTGCTCCAGCCTGATTTAGTCGTCATCCGCGGCCTCTTGCGCTGTCTCACGGAGCTCCGCACGCTGCACCGCTCACTGCGTTTAACCGACGTTTAGTCGGGGTCACGGCGCAGCTGTTCGACAGCTGATCGAACCTGCCAATCACGATCTTGAGCAGCGGCATCGAGTGCCGTTTCTATCTCGGGTCCCTCAAAAGAGGCCAGCGCTACTACGGCTCGCCGACGGACAGTTGGTTTGTCTTGCAGGGCCGCCAAGATCACATCACGTCCTTGGTCGACCCCGATCTGTCCGAGGGCGATTACGCCCGCTTCGCGACACCTGGCGTCATCGTGGGAGGCGGTAATGCGATTGAGGACATCGACGAGCTGGGTGAGCCCATGTTCGCCCGCGGCGAAGATAGATGCTTCCACAACGAGCGGGTCTGCGTGACTAAGCAAATGACCGAAAGTCTGCGCAATTTCGTCACTGACAGTTTCGAGATGTGCGGCGACTTCGAGGGCGTCGCGAACGACCCTGGAGTCCTCATCATGGAGAAGCGGTAGCAAATTGGCAGTCTCGACACACTGGTGACGAGCGAGCCCTCTGATGGCGAGCGAGCGAGCCCGTGGGATTTGGTGCTGGAGTGCTGCCATGAGGGTGGCTCGGGACTCCGCACTTACATCAAACCCAGCCCGTACTAGTGCTTCAGCGAAGGACTCCGGTAGCGTGGCGTCATCGTGTGGCATCGTTCTATTCTCACCCGCCGTGCCCACTAAGGACGGTTATGCGTACTAATTGGCTAAAGCAGCGCCGTACTCGAGTGGGGGTGTTACTACTCGGCGTTGTCATGGTGGTATCGAACATGGTGCACGTAGATACCTACGAGATGTTGCCTGGTGATGCTCAGCCGCTCGCTCCCATGATCTCTATCACCGGGGTAGTCACGGACCCGCATCCCCACGCCACCAAAGCCGGATTCATGATGGTTGATGTTTCGTTGAAACAGATGACGGTGTGGAGTCACACGCTGGCCGCATTGCGCGGGGCTACCAACATGGTGGATCTCTCGGCGCTGGTACCTCCGGGCAGTTCTTTCGAAGATTTTGATCGTCAGAGTTATCTCGACATGGAGGGCTCAAAGGAAGCGGCTGAGCTCAATGCCTTCTCCGCCCTCGGGTGGGACATCCCACCGACCGCACGAGGGGCTCTCGTTAATGACACCACGCCGGCCGGTCCGGCCAGGCGCGCCGGCGTCAAAATCGCGGACCGTATCGTTGCGGTGAACGGCATCTCCACATCGGATAGTTGTGCCGCGATTCGTATCTTGCACGATCTGCGACCCGGCGCAAAGGTCACCGTGAGATTCGAGCACGCCAAAATATCGAACGCCGGAGTCTTTTCCTACCAGCCTGTGAAAACAGTTCAGCTCACGACCGCGAAGCCACCTAGGACGCTGGGTATTTCAACATGTCCCGGTATCAACAGTGTCGCCAAGTCGTGGATAGGCGTGGTGCTTAGCGATGCCGTGGTCTACAACTTCCCGGCCACTGTGACCATCGATACCAACTACATCGGAGGGCCTTCGGCCGGTCTCGCAATGTCTCTGGCGCTTATTGATCAGTTGAGCTCGGGCAGTCTTGCCGGGGGTCGCAAGGTAGCGGTTACTGGCGAATTGGCACTCAACGGCGTGGTCGGCGACATCGGTGGAATCGCCCAAAAGACGCAGGCGGCCATCACGGCGGGTGCCACGGTTTTTGTGGTGCCGGTCAACCAGGTAGGTGAGGCCCGACGGGCGGCCCAAGGAAAACTCAGGGTTGTGGGAGCGTACCGACTCACCCAGGTACTCGCCAAGTTGCGACAGATGGGCGGGGACGTCCCAATTCCTTACACGAAACCAAATTTCTAGGCGAAACAACTCTAGGCTGGAGCCGTTATGGACGATCGCCGCACACTGTCGCCGAACCGTCACTCGGGTATTGACGTGACTAACGCCAACTTTCGAACGGTTCGCAAGGGTTTTGATCCTGCTGAGGTTCGTAGTTTCCTCGAGGGCATTGGCCGAGAGGTGGCTCTGCTCGAGAAGCGGCTTCAAGACGTTCAATCGAAATTGACAGATGCCCTCCATCGCGCGGAAAATCCCGTACTTGATGAAGCTCAACTGGCTGCCGCACTTGGTTCCCAGTCCGCTGCCATCTTGCGGGCCGCACACGACGAGGCGGGGCGAGTCACGAACGAGGCCCAAGAGCGAGCATCGCAGATTTTCACTCAGGCCCAAGAGCGAGCAACCAACTACATCGTGGAAGCACAGGCGCGAGCGCTCAGCATTATGAACGAGGCTGAAGTTCAGTCACAACAAAAAGACGAAGAGGCCCGCGCCGCAACGCAACGCCTCGAAGACTCGGCCCGTATCAATGGCGAGGCCATTATTGACCGGTCGCGCGAGCAGGGCCGTGCCGTAGTCGAGCAGGCCAACGAAGCTCGTCGTCAGATTCTTAACGACCTGATGGTCAAGCGCAAGGCTCTAAACGTTCAAATCGAGCAGCTTCGTGCGGCGCGTGATGTGTTGACAGCATCGGTTAGTTCGGTCCGCGAGTCGGTGGATCAAGTGCTCGGTGGTCTTATGAGTTCCGACGAGGGTGCCCGTGCTGCAGCCATCGAGGCTCTGCGTCATCGTCCTACTGGTCCCGAGCCGACGGAAGAAGAACTCCTCAAAGATGTACCTCTGCGTCCGGTGCCGGAGGCGGCGGCCGTCACCCCGGATGATTTAGTCACCACTGAGTCCACCCCACCCTCGCGTCTCCCGCCTGTAGATAAAGAGGCCGTCAAGTCTCGAGGCACTACGCCCACGCTCGTACCGGATCCCGTCGCACTCGACGTGGCCCCTTCGAGCGATGTCGTCGGTGAGATCTTCGCTCGACTGCGCGCATCAACGCACGAGGAAAAGGGCAGCGAGCCCACTCCACCTAAGCGACCCACCAAAGTCGCCACGACGCCGGTTACCCCCGATGACGAACTCTTCTTGCAGCGAGAGGCCGCTCTGGCACCACATCTCAGCGAACTGGTGCGGCACGTCAAGCGTGCACTCCAGGATGATCAGAATGTCATGATTGATCGTCTGCGTGGTGTGCAGGGCATGATTACTGATCAGATGGGTGACGTGGCCGAACAGCGAAGTCGTTACGTGGCCGCAGCCACTGACTCCATTCGCGCCGCAGCCAAGGCCGGCGTGACGTTCTCTCGCACGGTGGCCGGCGTCTCTGGTGATCTAGTAGGCACCGCCGCGGTCGAAGAGTGCGCAACGGACCTCGGTATCACGCTGGCATTAGCTCTGCGCAAGCGGGTGCAGGCCGACGGGAACGATGACGGAGCGGAACGAGCCAACGCGGCCTATAAGGAGTGGCGTGGCGCTCGTATTGAACGCCTGTGCGGTGATATCGCCCGGCGAGCCTTTAACGTCGGGGTCATTGCCGCCTGCGAGGGCACTCAAGTCCGCATGGTCATCTCTCCCACCGATGAACCCTGTGACGCCTGCAAGCTGGACGCCAGTTCCGGGATGCACTTAGCTGGGCAGAATTTCCCGAGTGGCCAGCCCCACCCACCTCTACATGCTGGTTGTAGCTGCGCTGTCATTCCGGCCTAAGTGGCCCTAGGCTTCCCACGTGCGAAGCCCAGATGATTTAGCGTCCTTTAAGTCCCCCTTCACCCGCCGACGCGGCATTGGGGCCGTTGTCCTTTTCTTGGGGTTCTTCCTCCTCACCTTCTTGAGGGGCGGCGCCGTTTTGTGGACTGATTCACTCTGGTTTAATTCCATTGGACAGGGCAACGTCTTTTCGGGTCTCCTGTTCATCAAGATTGGCCTCGTTCTAGTTTTTGGCCTGGCATTCTTTGTCGTGTTATTCGGTAACTTGCTCCTGGCGTCACGCTTTGGTGCCCGGGACTTGACGTTCGAACCCGAAGACGAGCTCATCCGTTGGTACCAGCAACTTGTTCGGCCCTACGCCCGAAGGGTGTACGCACTGATCGCACTCGTGGTCGCCGCGATTTCCGGTCTAGCGGCCCTGCCGCACTGGCAGGACTACCTTCTCTACGCCCACGCCCAGTCCTTTGACTCGGTAGATCCGATTTTTCATAAAAACGTTGGCTTTTACATCTTTAGATTGGACTTCATCCGCTTTATCATCACATGGGCCCTGAGCTCAATGATTGCTATCACGATTATCACGGCCGCTTTCCACTATCTCAATGGCGGCATCCGCGCTGCTCGCGTGGCCCCCCGCGTGAGCCCGCAGGTCAAAGTTCACCTCAGTGTGCTCTTGGCGGTAGTTGCCATCTTGAAGGCCCTTGGCTATGTCTACGCACGCTACGCCCTCGTAACGGAGTCCAACGGATACGTTCAAGGAGCGACCTACGCCGACGTTCACGCCCGAATGCCCGCACTTTCGATTCTCTTTTGGATTTCGCTATTCGTCGCTGGACTTCTGCTGGCCAATATTGCCCGCCGGGGCTGGTCACTGCCCGCACTAGCGGCTGTGCTGTGGATTGTTGTTTCGCTGACCACGGGCGTGATCTATCCGCGCGCCATACAAACATTCAAAGTTAAGCCTTCGGAAGTATCGCTCGAAGTTCCCTATATCCAACACAACATTGATGCCACCCGTCGTGCATTTGGAATCAGCAATGTGTCGCGAGAAGGTTTTGAGGGGGTTACGACTGTGACGCCCGCCGAACTCCAGGCCAGTTCCGCAACGTTAAACAACATTCGACTCTGGGATCCCGCGGCCGACATCGCCTTGGAAACGATCCAGCGTCGCCAGGCCATTCAGTCGTACTACACCTTCACGTCACTCGCCGTGGACCGTTACGTCGTGAACGGCAAGGTCACCCCGATGTTGGTCGGTGCGCGTCAGTTGAACCAAAACAACTTGCCCGCGCGCAGCTGGGTGAATCAGCACCTCGAGTACACCCACGGCTACGGCATGGCCATTGCCCCCGCTAATACGTTTGACGCCGAAACTGGAAACCCCGTGTTCTCCGTCCAGAACGTGCCGCCCGTCTCTTCGGATGGACTCCCGGTTCTGACTACCCCCGGGGTGTACTTCGGTATTAAAGATCCAGGCTGGATTGTTGCCAATACGAAGCAGAAAGAGTTGGACTACAAGACTCAGCGCGGAACTCCTGTAGCGTCGCACTACGCCGGCACTGGTGGCGTGGAAATGAGTGGTTTGCTACGCCGAACCGCCTTCGCATTGCGATTCCAAGATTTAAACCTGTGGATTTCAAGTCAAATTGGTACTAAGAGCCGGATGATCTTCGAACGTGATGTCGAGAGCATGGCCAAGAAGGCTGCGCCATTCCTGACGTTTGACAGTCACCCTTACGCCGTCTTGGCAAATGGTCGTGTCAATTTCGTGCTCGATGGTTATACGACCTCTTCGATGTACCCCTACAGCGAAAACGCGGCTACCCAGCAGACGTCACAGTCCGGTGGCCTTCCAACCGATTTCAATTATGTACGCAATTCGGTCAAAGTCGTTATCGATGCCTACGACGGTTCGGTGACGATGTATGCCTTCGACCCCACTGACCCGATTCTGACGGCTTACCGTTCGGCATTTCCAACGTTGTTCCATCCTCTGATAGATATGCCCGCGGCCATTCGGTCACACTTGCGGTACCCCCAAGACCTCTTCGCCGTTCAGGCATCAATGTGGGGTCGCTATCACATCTCGGATCCAGCGGCCTTCTACACGGCTTCTGACCGCTGGCAGGTCTCGCCTACGACGGGTTCGGGCAGCCCCAAGCAAGCTCTAACCGAAACCGTCGTTACCAACAAAGTTGGTAACGCGATTGCCCGAACGACTTCGCAGATGGAACCGCTGTATCAAGTGATGGCGCTACCGAACTCATCACGGCAACAGCTGACCCTCATGACGACGTACGTTCCCGCGGGAGCGGCCGCCACCGTGAACGGAATGACTTCATTCTTGGTTGCAACAAGTGACCCAGATAATTACGGTCAGCTCCACGCCTACGTGACACCTCGCGGTACGTCGGTGACGGGGCCCATCCAGGCCAACGCCGAAATTAATCAAAATGCCAGGGTTTCATCGATTATTACGCCGCTCGACCAACATGGTTCCAAGGTGCTGCTCGGTCACAACTTGATGATTCCTCTGCAGAAGTCGATCCTCTACGTCCGCCCTCTTTACGTGAGTAATGCCACCACACCGTTACCGCAGTTGAAGTACGTCATTGCTGTCTTCAACCAGGATGTCGCTATTGAAACAACGCTTCAAGCCGCACTGAGTGACGTGTTGGGTGGCAATGTTTCGGGCGGCGGTGGTAGCGGTGGAACGACCGGCGAAACTACTCAGACGTACTTGGCTCAAGCTTCCTCGGCTTACGCCCAAGCGCAGGCCCAATTGAAGGCGGGAAACCTTGCTGGATATCAAGCCTCTATTGACAAGATGGGTCAGCTCCTGCGCAAGGCGCAGGCAGCACTAACGGCGAAGAATTAACGCGGCGCCATTACGCGCTGAGCGAAGAGTCGCATCAAGGCAACCCACTGTTCAAAGGAGATACTGGGCTGTTCCACCGATTCGTCGAGGGAGCGGGAAAGATCTAAGCCTCGCAACAATAGGGCTAGAGCAGGGATGTCAATCGTGTCGTCTAGGAGACCTCTCTCCACCACCGCGTTGAGGAGCTGCTCGTTGGCCCTCTGTACTTTCGCCGAGAGTTCCCCCCAGGCCTGGCGCACCACGGGGCGGGTCTGCACGGCGGTGAGAATCTGCGCATCCAAGGAACGCCGCAAAGCGCCGTCCGAACCGTGGGCGATTCGGACGTAGGTTTCAAAGGCCTGCTCGATTGTGGTGACTACGGCAAGAATTGCAGTGAACTCCTGGTAGGTGGCTTCTACTTCATCACCCTCGAGACGCATGATCTCTATGAGGGCGGCATCGATTAGGCCTTCGCGGTTATCAAAGTGGTGGTAGAGCACACTGACTACGCACCCAGCCTCTTCGGCAACTCGAGTAACACGGAAGCCGGCTTCAGAAAACTCTTGGAGTTCCTTTACGGCTGCGTCGAGAATTGGTTGGCGTAGTGGCACACAATAACGCTAGTCAAGAGAGGGCCATCTGCATCACGTAGCCCAGATGCGCACTAACTTTCGGGTCTCAAAGCAGCCTCCGCTTCGATGGGGTGAGACTTGACCCAGCAGTATTTGCACTGCGTGGTGGTCTGGAGTAGGGTGGAATCTCCATCGCGGGGTGGAGCAGTCTGGTAGCTCGTCGGGCTCATAACCCGAAGGTCGCAGGTTCAAATCCTGTCCCCGCCACCAAGACGAATCAGGGCCTCTCTCAGGAGAGGCCCTGATTCGTTTGCACCTTAATTGACTTGTTGGAAGCAAGATTGTCGCTCGCTCAGTAGTAACGCGTTTCGTGAAGTTCAATGAAGTGCTTCGCGGTATACGTCGAGGATCAACTCTGTATTGTCTCAGGGGTGCAGCCCGATTCATCGATTGTCGTGATCGCCTACCAAGAGCAGGCCCGGATTGGTCGCTGCCTCGCCGCCCTGAGTGCGCAAGAGAATGCCGGTCGCTTTGAGGTCATTGTCATCGACGATGGATCCACTGACGCTACGGCACTCATCTCTGATGAGTGGAGTGCAAGGGACGCCCGGATTCGACGTATCAGCTTGCCAAAGAATATGGGACGGGGCGAAGCCCGACGGACAGGCGTGGCGGCCGCCAAAGGTGGTCACATCGGTTTCGTCGATGCGGACTGCACCGTTCCGAGCACCTGGCTGGAGCAAGTAACCGGCGCTCTCGGGCAGGCTGATCTGACCGGAGGGAGTGCGCTACCCGATGGGGACATCGCCGCAGTCGCCCGGCTCTCTCGAGCGACCCTTCGCCCCAAGTCAGGGTCGATCGGCGTGACCGGCAACAACATGATGATGCGCGCCTCGGTGTTGGATCACGTGGATTTCCCTACCGGTCGTCTCGGCGAAGACTTCCGTTTCGTAAAGCGAGCTGAGGCAGCCGGCTTCACGCAGGCGGTTATCGATGGCCTTTTTGTCGATCACGACGAGACCAAGACTTACAAACAGTCGTGTAGGTGGCTCTTCGAGTCAGGTGTTGACGCAACGAGCCTGTTGAGGGAGTTTGGTGACTGGCGACTCCCTGACATTGCCTGGATGCTCTGGCTATCTACCGCCCTTATCGGCGTACCGCTGGGTTTCGTGAACGCCCTCTTCGCAATCGTGCCTGTTCTCGCGGTAACTGTTTCGATCGCCTCAGCACTGACTCTTCAGCGCTTCAAGCTCACCCCCGTCCTTCGATTTATCTACGCCGCCGTGCTGAATACACCGTTGGTGGGCCTCTACCTTCTCGGTCGGACCGCTGGTGTGGGTGTCCTCACGACTCGCCGGCTTGGTTGCAACAAGAACATGCCGTCTTAGGCGTTATTCAATTCTCGCTATCGCCGAAGCCTCGACGCGGTCAAGCGGGCTGGGGATTTGGCTGTCAGAAACCTGACACAGCGACGGAACTACCGACCGCGGACGCCATGCGCTCGACCAACTTCTTCGGACCGGCCAAAATGACATACTCCAGGTTTCGGAGGTGGGAAACCTCGCCGACCTTTTGGCCACTCGGATTGTGGATGCCAATTTGCGCACCGATGTAGCGCTTCGAGTCAAAGGCCAATTGAACGACGTTTCCGTGCACGCTGCAAGCAGTTTCGAGATCTTCCACGGAGACCCACGACTCGTTGTTGTAGGACAACACCACAACTTCGGCATTTACCGACTGAATCGTTTGAAACAAGGTCGGTGGCATTGCGCGCTTGGAGTTAAAAATACTCTTGGTCGATTCGTCACGCGAATCGATTCGCTTGCAGGCCACGCCGTAATACTCGGGTGCATCCCACTCGACCAACGTTTCCCAGATGTGATAGTTGGTGACGTAGCGGTGCTGGTTGTAGGGAGGATCGAGGTACGCCAAATCAAAAGGTCCCAGTGCATCGACAAGTTCCTCCGCCCGCCCCTTTACGGCTCGACCAATACCCGGCAACATGTCGGGGACGCGCAGTGAGAGTTGATTATGACTTCGCTGAGACCACTGCTTGATATAGGCCATCTGTACACCGGTTGTCGAGTCCACCCGATCGGCAGCCTCAATCAGACTGGTGAGGAGAATGGGGTAGAGGACCGAGTCCTTGTACTCCGACTCAATGGCGTTACGAATCGCGTCAATACGCGCCCCATTGAAGGGCTGGAAGAAACGAGACTCTTCGCAGAACACCTGAGTGAAGTACCCCGGATCGGGGGCGAGGTTGGAGAGATGGGTCAGAGCGTCGTCCAGCTCACTCTTGACAATGGAGTCACCATCGAGGGCGATGTAACACTGAGCAAAAATGTCCGAGTAGCGAGCGAGGTCGACGGCAGTCACTAGTCCACCACGGCGCTTGAATTCTTGGGCTACGCGGGTGGTACCGGTGAAGAGGTCTAGCGCGGTCGAGGCTCCCGATGCGGCGAAGATGTCACCGAGGGCCGGGATGAGACGGCGCTTCGATCCCAAGTACTTAATCACCCGTGGATTCTAGGACCAGGCAATTTTCAAGTTGGGGAGACTTGGCTGGGCGTCCATGAACTGAACGTGGTGTGGCCTGCCTGGCTAGAGGTAGTGAGGCGGAGTTTCGTGGTGATCACGCCGGGCACGGCGGAGTTCTTCGCGGACGCGCGCCAGCTCGGCTTTCAGTTGCACCACTTCTTCTTGCAATTCTTCAATGGTGGGCTCAGGGTTCACAGGAACATCGTAGAAAACAAAATCCCCCGCTAGCTCGCAGGTAGCCAACGGGGGATATTGAGAAGGGAAAGCTAGGCGGCAGCGAGTTCTTCGCGTTCGGTCAAGAAGTTCCACCAGGCGTCCGCGATTCGACGGGCACCGAGGCTGATGACCTGAGCGTCACCGTTTAGCGAAGCAAGTCCGTCCATGGTCCAGGTGGCGTGGTCGGCCTCAATGGTCCCGTGAACATCCCAGAACTTGGTCGCGACCTGGTCGGCACCGTAGTGGCGACGAAGGCCATCAGCCTTGCTGTCGGCGATGGCGGCACCCTGTGCCTCGTAGGCCAAGAGTCCGGCGATGGCGGCAACGTCGCCTTCGTTCAAGACGGCACGGTACTCGTCAACAAGTGCGGACATCGCCGGAGAGATCGCTGCATCGGTGGCACCGAAGGCAGCGGCGAACGACTCGAAGAGGTCGAGGTGTGAAGGGCTAGCCACTTCGTCACGCAGGTTGTCGGCGACGGCAGTCTGTGCGGCACCTTCGGGCAGACGGGCGGCTAGCTCGGCCAAGAAGACTGGGAGGTTGGCTTCGAAGTAGCGGTACTGCTCGGCGTAGCCCTTCAGTTCACCGTCCTTCAGTTCACCGGCTTCCCAGCGACGGTAGAAAGGGTGTTCGAGGAGACGGCGACCTTCGAGGGCGCCTTCGAGCAAGGTTGCAATAGTGGTTGTCATGGGGAGAAAGTTAGCGGGAAACCACCATACTTGCGCGGAATGAACTATTGGCATAGATTATGTCAATAGTTCATTCCAGGAGGAAATTATGAGCGTTACCAACATCTCAGCATCGACCAAGGGTGCGAACTACGCGCGCCTCACCGAACTGCGCAACGTCCGCTACGGCGAGATCCTGCTTTTGAAGAAGGACGACGAAGGATTCGTGGCCGAAGTCTGGAACACGATGGGCTTCAACGACTGCCCACCGGAGCAGTTCAACGCCATCGACGCGGAGAAGGTCGCCGCGGAGAACGAGGCGTTCTTGGCCTTCATGAACGGTCCTCGCTTCTGGACTTTCGACGCCCTCGAAGCGGGCATGCGCGCCACGGCACCAACCAAGACCTTCGGTGAACTCACCATGTTTCTCGCCGCCACCGTGCGATTTGGCGACACGCCGCCTGATCGCATTGACTACACCGACCGTTTTGTCCACCGTGACAACTTCTGGGAGTTCGCAGCTCACCAACCCCGCTACTACCTGGTGACCCCCGACGGTCAGCGTTGCATTCTGCAGGCCTACGCCCACTACGTCGACCCGACGCAGACGCTCGACACGCTCCACGAACTTGGTGGCCGACTAAATCTCCCTGAAGGCTGGACCTTTGAGGCGGACATGGACCCTCAGACCACGCTGCAGCTCGGCACTGGTGAAGAGAACGTTGCCTGCATTCTTCAAGATGAACTCGGTAACTCCTACCAGCGCCTCGTCCACTTTGTGGAGCTAGAGGCCTAGCCGTTCGTCAATGGCGGCCACGGCGAGTTGAACTCGCCGATCAAAGTCACGGCCGTCTAATTCAATAAACGGGACCGATTGGGCCGCGAGACACTCACGGAACCGTTCCGTCATACCTTCACGCAGGTGCTCGCCATCGCGCACTTCATCTGCCTCAAAGGCGACGCCTTCGTCGGTAGTCAGGATGTAGAGCGCCCGGGGGGCGTGCTGGGCGAGTGCTTCAACCTCGGGCGTGCGGCGACCCATGTAGCGCTCCTGCCAAATGACCGTGGCCCACGAATCGGTGTCACAGAAGAGCAACGGCCCCGAAATGGCGGCGGCCTCGTCTTCGAGACGATTCTGTTCTCGAGCAATGTCGACAAAGTCCTCGTCAGTCCAAATCAGGTCGTCCATGGTGGCATTTGACTCACTGGCGCGCAATCGTTCAAGTTTGATGAAGGACATGTCGCGGCCAAACTCTCGAACCCACTGGGTCGCCGAGAAGACGTCTCCCCGCTGTCGATAGATCTCCGCGAGAGCGGTCGTCAGAGTGGTGGTTCCGGTGGACTCGGCCCCAACAACGACTACTCGCTGGGTCATGCTCAGTTGGCCCGCAGGCTCGTTAGATAACTCCACGGCTTGGGTCCTGGAGCGAAGCGTTGATACTTAGACGTCACCGACCAACCGTTGGCCTCCACGAGCGCCACGCAGTCGCGAGTGAGATGACAACCATCGGCAATGACCTTCTCAATGGGGTCGAGCCGGTGCTGCCATTTTGCGACGGCAGGGTCAGGGGCAAGTCCGTGTTCGAGCACGCGCAGTTCACCACCGGGGCGAACAACTCGCCGGAGTTCGTGTAACGCGAGAGCGGGATCGGGAATCGTGCAGAGGGAAAACGTCACGACGGCTGCGTCAAAGGAGTTGTCGGCCAAGTCGAGGTGCTGTCCATCAAGGCCGCCCCAGTGAAACTCTCCGGTGAAGGCCTCGATGCGCTTGGTTCCCCGCTGGCGCATCCCCCCCGATGGCTCTACCGCCGTGAGCGAGGTGACGGTGCTGGGATAGAAGGACAAGTTTCGACCGGCGCCGAATCCAATCTCAACTACCTGACCGCTGAGATCTTCGACACACTTCGCGCGCCACCTCCCGAGAGCTTGGGGCGAACACGCCGTGTCAACAAGGATTGGTGCGAGATAGCGACGATAGAGACCCATGCCCCTAACCGTACTTACAGATTGTCCCGAAAGTGCCACGTAGCCCCGTTGGGGCCATCTTTTACCTCGGCCCCGATGGTCAAGATGGCGTCACGGAGCTGGTCGCTCAGCTCGTATTGGCCGGCGGCACGGGCGTTCGCCCGGGCCACGAGAATGGCGTTGATGAGGGGGGCGGGGTCGACTCGTCCGGGTCCGCCCGAAGTGGCTAGTGACACCAGAGCGCTGAGTGCTTCCAGGGCACCGTCACCATTGCCGGCAATGATCTCTCCGAGGGCCTGTGGTGACTGCTCGGCCGGTGCGATCAGTGTGGAGATTGGTATTCGTGGGGCTGATGGAGCATTGCGGAGTTCGCTCAAGGCCACCGTGGCGCCGTTGGCCAGAACTCGCTCGTTGCCACCCAGGCGCCAGTAGGCGTTGCCACGGCCGCGAATACTGACGGTGTCGGCCTCCAGATCGAGGATAGCGGCCGTGTGTTCGTCGACGCCAAAGATTGCGACATCTTCGGGAAGCAGGGCCTCCATTTGAGCGAGGCGGTTGGCGCCGATGTAGCACCGGCTGGTGTCGTGGTTGCCACCTTCGGCATTGTCGTAGTGGGGGATGACGGCGGCGCGAAGTCCGGCCTGCGACAAGACGTCCAGACCAGGTAGCCACGCCAGCTCGGCGCCCACTTTGTAGATCTCGTAAATGGGGGCAGTATGAGAACCGAGCGTGAGGGCGGCAGCTGAGGAAAAGCAGACGATGCCGTCCTGCTCTAGGGTCCGACGCAAGGTCTCACCCAGCTGTATTGGTGACCATTGGTGCAGCGCGTAACTCGGGCTACCCGGACCGGCGAAGACGTAGTTGGCCGAACTCACGTTCTGAATGAACTGGGCTCGCTCTAATTCACTCGAGCGTTCGAAGCTACAGAAACTCGCGGCCCTCATCGAGACTTGCAGCGACGTGTCGAAGTAGGTCTGGATCTTCTCCGAGAGCTGGGAGACATTCTCCTGAAAGCCAAAGGGCGTGTCCAAGAAGACGGCATTTACCGAGTCCAGGCGACTAAAGAGTTCTCGATGAACCTTCACCATGTTTGGTGCAATTTCCCCGGAACCGAGGATCGCCAAGATTGAACTCACTGATTGAGCGTACCGGTGGGCGCCAGCTATTCAGTTGCCACGGTCGCTAAGTTGGAGCCATGGCGCGATCGGTGGTACTGCGTGTTCGAGAACAGTCTCGAGGGCCCATTGGGATCCTTCTGGTGGTCTGGGCCACTCTTCAGTCAGTCAGCTGGATGGGCATGCTGCACAATCTCGCGTTTACGCCTCGATGGTGGCACCTTTGGGTGGGGAGCAATATCGTTTTTGGGATCCTGATGGGCATCCGCCGTCGTATGGGGACCATCTTCTCCGGACCACTTTTCGCGACTGTGATGAACGTGTTCCCAACTTTCGTTGGCTTCCAGCTCGCACTCAATCACGGAATTCTGTGGGGCCTCGTGGGGGCCACTCTCTACTACCTACTCTTTGGCTGGCTGGTGTACGGTGCCGTGCAAGTGGCCATGCTGTTTGTCGGTGCAGTGATTGGTCGCCTGCTCCGCGCTCCATTTCGGCGCAGATCCGAGGTCGTGGTTATCGGCCCGGACGGTCAGATCAGGTAGCTAGGACAGATTTGTAGAACCGTCCGATGATGATATTTAACTCGTCATCAGACACGTTGATGTTGTTGCCGAAGTCTCGAAGGACCATGCCGAGGACCATGCTTCGGATACAGAGAGACAGTGCTTCAGGGTTAAGTGACGAGTCAATGAGACCGTGCACTTGCGCTTGACGAAAGAGCCGAGTTGTGGCGAGGTGGACTTCGTTGATAGAACCTGGATTCTCCTGAGAAAACTCGCCATCGTAAATGGTCGCCACTGCTCTAAACCGCACGACTCTTTGTTCCTGGGCCGCTTGCTGCAGTAGTGCTGGCCAGAAGCTAGAGATCGTTTCGGTGAAATTTGAGTCCGCAGTTATTGAATCTGCAGTCGCATTGAGTACGGCGCATAGGAAAGCAGCATCGCGGCCTTGCGCTCTGACGTACGTGGCTCGAATAATCGCTTCGCGGTCCTGGAAGTAGCGATAGAGGTTTGGAATCGTTACATTGAGCCGCTTTGCAAGATCCTTAAGACGAAAGCCGGTAAGGCCTTTCTCCGCGAGCAGCGCACTCGCATTGTCGAGAATGGAATCCCGAGTGATCGGTTCACGGAGTGAAGGATTAATGAATTCTGTCGTCATGCTCTCGCCTCCGCAGGATGAGTCGTATGTGATTGCATCAAGTTAGTAGGAGAAATCGAAGAAAAGTGAATAATAATTATGCTAAGAAATTTCACTTAGCAGGCGTTCGAGTCGCCGGAGATTACCCTTCCAGAGGGCTGTCAGGATTGGCTTTGCTAAGAACTCCCCAATTTTTCCGGCCATCCACCAGGGGAAGGCCAGTGTCTCCGCCCACGTCAATGTCGAACCATTCTCTGCCGCTTGAAGCGTAAAGTGGCCTTCGCCTGTAACTATGCCGCTGTGGCGCACTCCCATGGAACGCTGCGCCTCCCAAGCAGTAATCGTCATTACGTCGGTCAGCGAGAGTGGCCCCACCTTGGTGAGGCAGGTGAATGTCGTTCCAAGTCCGCGCTCCTGCGGTGACGTGAAGGTGATCTTCACTGCATCGGCCATCCATAAGACGTGACGATCAATCTGTTCAAGCTCGCTCCAGAGGCGCTCAACGGGAACGGAGTAGTGATGCTGAATATTGATGGCCGGGCTCATGTTGCTAGCGCCGATCCCAGTCGGTCCCAGTCATCAAAGGGGGTGACCATCATGTCGTCATTGAGAAACTGTAGGCAGACGTGATCGGCCCCCGCCTGAAAGTGTTCCTGCGTCCGCTCGAGGATTGTGGCTTCGTCACCGTGAATAACCATGGCGTCACAAAGACGATCCGAACCTCCCCGGACGAAGTCCTCGTCGGTGAAGCCCAACCGTCGCCACGAGTTGCGGTAGTTGTCGAGCCCGGTGTAGAGCTGGAGATACTCGTGGGCCCGCGCAAGATACTCCTCGCGCGACTGACCAAGAACAACGGCCTGCTCGACGCCGACAAATTTCACGGGTCCGACTGCCGCTCGGGCCACGGCCGTGTGCTCGGGTGTTACGAGATACGGGTGGACACCGTCAGCCAGTTCGGCGGCCGTAGCCAACATCTTGGGCCCGAGGGCCGCGATGACGGTGCTGGTACGGAGTCGACCCTCGATTGAGAAGTTGCGCGCGTCTCGCATTGCTTCAAGGTAGGCCCGCATGGCAGCGACGGGACCAACGTATTCGTGACCACGAAGTCTTTCGACGAGTGGCTTGTGACTGACGCCCAGGCCCAAGACGAAACGATCGTCGAAGGCGGCGTTCAGCGTCTTACTTGCGGCCGAGGCGGCCACGGGGTCTCGGCCCCAGATGTTCGCGATACCGGTGGCAATGATGATCTCATCGGCTCCCGCGAGCATGAGGCTGGAGTTGACGAAGACTTCACGCCCCCAAGCCTCAGGGACCCAGAGTGCGGAGAAGCCGGCATTCTGGGCGCGCTGGGCGATTGAGCCCGTCTCCTTGGCGGGGGTGGTGTCAGCCGTAGGGGTCCAAATGCCAATAGTGCCCTTAAGTTTCCGCAGGTTTTCGGGGAGCTGGTAGGTCGAGTCAGTCACGCAGTGAGCCTAGAGATGATTGGCCCGAGACTCGGTTCCACCAGAATGGAGGGGTGATCTGGTTAGCGCTCCTTGTTTCTACCTTCTTCGTCTTGGCCACGGCCACGGCCCTTCGCCCCACGCGGCGTGGCCCACTGGCCATGCTGGCCTTCGTCGTTGGCTGGCCCGCGGGAGAATTGGCAGTCGTCACGGTGCTGGCGCAGGCGGCTTGGCTCGGTTTTATGTTCTGGTGGGGTGTGCCGACTGGCTGGGTTCGAGTCGCCTGGTTTCTAGAAATTGTTTTCGTGGAAGTCGGCAGTCTCGCACTCATCGCATCATGGTTTGCGGCGCGACGCGCGACGAAGCGTGGCATGGCCACGTCAGGACCATTCCATCTCGATCCTTCTGCCGTATTGCCGGATCGCTTCACGCGTTGGTGGCGCTCACTGATAATCCTGCCCTTTCGTTCTCGTGACGTTCACGTGATTCGCAATATCCCCTACGGACCTGACCGTCGCAACCGCCTTGACCTCATGAGTACGACGCGAAGCGGTTTGCACCGCCCCGTGCTGTTCTACGTGCACGGTGGGGCGTGGGTCTACGGCGACAAGCGTGAACAGGCGAGGCCCATGTTGTTTGAGTTTGCCCGTCGAGGCTGGCTCGTCGTCGCCATTAACTATCGCCTCTCTCCGGCAAATCGCTGGCCCGCTCAGATTGAAGATACCCGTCAAGCATTGGCCTGGGTCAAGCGAACGGTGGCGGCCTACGGTGGTGACCCTGACCGCATTGTGGTGGCGGGCGGTTCGGCTGGTGGCCATCTCGCTTCGCTCTTGGCCCTCACCGGAAATAGTGAGGAGTGGCGCCCACGCAACGCGCCCGACAGCACTGACCTCACGGTGAATGGCTGTATCTCGCTCTACGGCGTGTTGGACATGACGGCCGATCACGCGACGTGGCGATCCCATAGTCGTGGTCTGAAGATTTTGCTTGAAGAGAGTGTGATGGGCCTCACGATGGCCGAGCACCCGGCACTGTTCGAACAGGCCTCCCCAATGCACCGAATCGCTCCCGACGCTCCACCCTTCTTGTTGTTGCAAGGTAAGAGCGACACCCTGGTGGACTACAACGTGGCGCGAAGCTTCGCTTCTCGGTATCGCGCCATTGTGGGCGCCGATGCGCCGTTATGGCACGTGGAGTTGCCCCTGACCCAACACGCCTACGACCTCTCACACTCCCCACGTACCACCGCCACGACGAGAGCCGCGGTGGCCTTTGCGGAGTGGGCCGTTGCTCAGCCGGCCGCGACTATTCCCCCGGTACCGGCATCGCTGGCTTCGGCCTACCAAGCCCCTCCGACGGATCTGCGCGTTGAGCATGAGGGAGAGTGGAAGCTTCCCCTCGACGTTGCGGCTCACGTCGGCCCCTTCGTGGTGATCACTCCCTTTAATCCCTTGAGTACGCCGCTCTCGCGTGATCAGAATGTGGCTCGGCTCACTCTCTTAGAACGTGAAGCGGACCTCCACGGTTGGTCTTGGCTGAGCAGCGAAGGACGCGATCCCTCTTCCAATGAATGGAACGAATCGGGACTGGCCCTCTTTGGTCTCACTCGTAACGAAGCGCGCGCCTTGACGCGCCGCTACCGGCAGTTCGCCTTCTACGACGTGACTCGTGATGCGGTCAATGTACGGAGCGCGGCTACGGGTGAAATCGTTCGTTAACTTGCGGGAACGAAGGTCACCGCGACGCTCTTGGCGCCATCGGTGGCTTCGACGTAGGTGACTGCCCGTACGGCCCCGGCGTCGCGGAGATCGTTTTCGGCGAGACGCAGAGCGGTAATGAAACCAGCGTCGTTGGTGACCACCAGTGACTCGATTTCGGTTCTCATGGAAACCTTGGCTTCGGTCTTTTCACGGCGTACTGCGGTCAAGATTTCACAGACCGATCCGTAGACAGCGACGTGGTCGGCCGTGTCGGGTAGTTCGTCCCGCGTCGGCCACGCGGCGACGTGGACGGAACCTTGGTGCCACCAACTCCACACCTCTTCGGTGACGAAGGGGAGAAACGGGGCGAAGAGGCGCTGGAGAACCGAAAGGGTTGTGGCGAGAGCGGCGCGGGCCGATGCTAAGCCGGCGGGGTTGTCTTCGCTGTAGGCACGGATCTTGACGAGTTCGATGTAGTCGTCACAGAAGCTCCAGAAGAACTGTTCGGTGCGCTCCAACGCTCGCGCGTAGTCGTACTGTTCAAAGGCCCGGGTGGTCTCGTCGATCAAGGTGGCCAGCTGGGCCATCAGATCGACGTCCAGCGGTTCGGTAATGGCGTTGACCGAAGGAATCGGTGCCCCTTCGAGTCGACCCAGGGCGAACTTCGAGGCGTTCAAGATCTTGATGGCGAGACGACGACCAATTTTCATCTGCGCTTCATCGAAGGCGGTGTCGGTTCCCGGTCGACCGGAAGCCGCCCAGTAGCGAACGGCGTCCGAGCCGTGGGTGTCGAGCAGTCCCATCGGGGTGACGACATTGCCCACGGACTTACTCATCTTCTTGCGATCGGGGTCCAGAATCCAGCCGGAAATGGCGGCGTTGGTGAAGGGGAGTGAGTTGAACTCGAGGTGGCTACGAACCACCGTCGAGAAGAGCCACGTCCGAATAATCTCGTGCGCTTGGGGGCGTAGGTCCATCGGGAAGACGCGGTCGAAGAGATCGGTGCCCCAGCGGCCGGCAATCTGTGGAGTCAGCGAGCTGGTGGCCCAGGTGTCCATGACGTCGGGGTCACCACTAAATCCACCAGGGAGACCGCGCTGCGACTCGGTGAAGCCGGGCGGGCAGTCACTCGAAGGGTCGATGGGGAGCGAGGCGACGTCGGCCACGATCGGGGCATCAAAGTTAATGATGCCGTCGCCGTCAATGGTGTACCAGACCGGGAAGGGCACGCCGAAGTAGCGCTGACGTGAAATGCACCAGTCGCCGTTCAGCCCTTCGACCCAACTCTTGTAGCGGTGCTTCATGAAGTCGGGGTGCCAGGTCAGCTCTTCACCGCGGGCCAGCAACGCTTCGCGGTGCGGCATGGTGGCCACGAACCACTGACGCGATGTAACGATCTCGAGTGGCCGGTCGCCCTTCTCGTAGAACTTGACGGGGTGCGTGATGGGGCGGGGCTCACCGAGCAGAGCACCGCTCGCCGTGAGGAGCTCCACGATGGCGGTACGCGCCTGGTTGGCACTCTTGCCCGCGAGGAGGGCGTAGTGCTCGTTCGCCTGCGCCACGTTGGAGCAGGGCCAGTGGTCGGAACCGAATTCGGCCGATGGGAGGAAACGACCGTCGCGACCGATAAGAGCACGCGTCGGCAGGCGAAGTTCGCGCCACCAGGTGACGTCGGTGGTGTCGCCGAAGGTGCAGATCATCGCGATACCCGAGCCCTTGTCGGGGTCGGCCAACTCGTGGGCCACGATGGGCACCTCAACGTTGAAGAGCGGCGTCGTGACGGTCGTGCCGAAGAGTGGTTGGTAGCGAGCGTCGTCGGGGTGGGCCACGAGGGCGACGCAGCTCGGCAGCAGTTCTGGTCGTGTCGTTTCAATCTCTACGCCACCTTGTCCGTCGGTACGCTCAAAACGCAGACGGTGGTAGGCGCCGGGCCGTTCGCGGTCTTCTAGTTCGGCTTGTGAGACGGCTGTTCGAAAGTCCACGTCCCAAAGTGTTGGAGCTTCCGAGGAGTAGACCTCACCGCGCTGCAGCATCGTGATGAAGGCCCGCTGGGAGATTTGCTGCGCCAGTTGCGAGATGGTCGAGTACTCGAGCTGCCAGTCGACGCTCAGACCGAGACGTTGCCACAGTTCCTTGAAGACTTCTTCGTCGGTGGAGGTGAGGCGCTGGCAGAGCTCAACGAAGTTCTTTCGCGAAATTGAAATCTTCTGATCACCGGGCTTGGCCGGTGGTTCGAAGAAGGCGTCGTAGGGGAGTGAGGGGTCACAGCGGACGCCGAAGAAATTCTCGACTCGTCGCTCGGTGGGGAGTCCATTGTCGTCCCAACCCATGGGGTAGAAGACCTTGCGTCCGCGCATCCGTTGGAACCGGGCGATGGCGTCGGCGTGGGTGTAGCTAAAAACGTGGCCAATGTGCAGCGAGCCCGAGACCGTCGGCGGTGGGGTGTCGATGGAAAAGACTTGGTCGCGGGTGGCGGTGGCGTCGAACCCGTAAACGTTGGACTCCTGCCACTTAGGGACCCACGCGGCCTCGAGACCATCAATTGTTGGCTTTTCGGGGAGGGTTCCCAGCTGGGGCGTTGTGGAGTTTTCCATGAGTGCCGTAGTTTAGAACTCGTGATTTGTCTCCACGATTCCTTGACCAATGAGGTCCGCGATCTCGCCCTGCGGGACGAGGGTCGAGTCTCGATGTACGTCTGTGGTCCGACCGTCTACGACCTACCCCATCTAGGCCACGGGCGGTTCACTCTCGTGTGGGACACCCTGCGCCGCTGGCTGACCTTTCAGGGGCTCGACGTCACCTTTGTTTCGAATATCACTGACATTGATGACAACATCATCAACCGGGCGCTTCGTGAGGGTCGCACCGAAGTGGAAGTGGCCGCGGAGTACGAGGGGTACTGGTGGGAAGCGATGGCCGCCATTGGTGTGGCCCGTCCCGATCACACCCCACACGCCACGGCCTTCGTCGACGGCATGGTGGAGCTCATCGATTCCTTCCTGGCCTCCGGCAAGGCCTATTCCACGAGTGACTCGATTTATCTCGACGTTTCGACCGTGCCCGACTACGGCGCCCTCTCCGGCCAAGCTCTCGACTCGCTTCGCACGGGTGCCCGCATCGAGGCCAACGAGGAGAAGCGTTCGCCCTTGGACTTTGCGCTTTGGAAGAAGGCCAAGCCCGGCGAGCCCTCGTGGCCCGCACCCTTTGGTGATGGTCGTCCTGGTTGGCATACCGAATGTGTTGTCATGTCACTCGATCTGCTCGGGGAGGGATTCGATCTGCACTGTGGCGGGTTCGACCTTCGTTTCCCGCATCACGAAAACGAGCGGGCCCAGGCGGTGGCCGCCGGTCACGTCTTTGCTACGCACTGGGCTCACAACGGCTGGGTCATGGTGGGCGACCAGAAGATGAGTAAGTCGCTCAACAACTTCACCTCGTTGACCGACCTCACCGAAAAGACCGACCCTCGCTCCTACCGACTACTCGTGTTGCGAAGTCACTACCGTTCGCCCATCGAAGTTTCAACGGCCACCATCGCTGATGCCGTCCGCGGTCTCGAGCGTCTCGATGGCCTCGCCCGACGCTTCGAACTACCTCTGCTCGCCGGAGCGACTCTGGAGCGGGCGGCCTCCTTCGAGTTCGGATCAGCTGGACGTGATCTTCTCGACCGAGTGACGGCCGTGATGGCCAACGATATGGATACCCCGGCCGCGCTGGCTCTGCTCTTTGACGCAGTGACGAGCGCCCACGGGGCGGCCGACCGTGGCGAGCACCTAGCCGCCCAGGACCTTGCCTCGGCAGTGGCCGTCGTTTTGTCCGGCCTGGGATTGGGCCTCCATGGCGCTGGCGACCTAATTGACGAGGAAACTGCGGGATTGGTGGTCGCTCGAGACGCTGCAAGGGCCACAAAGGACTGGGCCGAGGCCGATCGCCTGCGCGACCAGCTCGTAGCGATCGGCTGGACCGTAGAGGACAGTGCTTCGGGCACCGTGGTGCGCCGCTAGGAACGTTGTGCGAGGGCAATTTGCCAATTTCCCGCCACGGAGTAGTGTTTTCCCAGAGGTTGCCGTTGTGGTTCTCTCAGCCGGCTTGCCGGTGTGTTTACTAAGGAGGCCCCAGTGGCTACAGGAACCGTTAAGTGGTTCAATGACGAGAAGGGTTGGGGA
>CAFBLN010000012.1_pt1 | contig 25270 bp, 24 predicted proteins | sample 7268151 | NCBI WGS metagenome assembly CAFBLN01 (sample SAMEA6814035, study PRJEB35770) | uncultured Acidimicrobiaceae bacterium | biome: Freshwater; feature: Freshwater reservoir; material: water | place: Czech Republic | collected 2017-05-23 | depth 30m m
AGATTGAGTACGAAGGCGTTCCTCCGTACGACATCATCCGCAAGATGTACGACGTCTTTGGGCTGAAGGAAATGGCGAAGGAGAACTTCGCCAAGATGCTCGAGAAGAAAAAGACTGGTGAGGAGTCCAGCGTTCGACGCGGTGGCGGCGACCCCGGTGCCCAGTTGATCTCAACCATTGAACTCTGTCGCGTTAGCCCCGGTCTTGTCACCTCGATGGGTGTCTCCACGGGCCTCGCCGGTGGCACCATCAACAAGCTCGGTACGCCAGCTCAGATGGAACGTTGGGGCCTGGACCTCATGACCTTTGACAAGGTGGGTGCTTGGGCCATCACGGAGCCAGACTCTGGTTCCGACGCCCTGGGTGGTATGACCACCACGGCCCGCCGCGACGGTGATGAGTACATCATCAACGGATCGAAGACTTGGATCACGAACGGGCCCTTCGCCGACACCATCGTGCTCTACGCGAAGCTCGACGACGGCTCCGGTGAAGACATGCGTAACCGCAAGGTCCTGACCTTCGTGCTCGACAAGGGCATGCCCGGCCTCGAGCAGAGCAAGCCCATGCGCAAGATGGGTCAGAAGGCCTCGCCAACTGGCACCTTATTCATGACCGACGTCCGTGTTGGTAAGGACCGTTTGCTCGGTGAGACTGAAGACCCTAAGGGTGGCGGTCGTAGCAGCGCCAAGGACAACTTCGTTTCCGAGCGCGCCGGCGTGGCCTCAATGTCGCTCGGTGTTATCGAAGAGTGCCTCAAGCTCTCAATCGATTACGCGAAGAACCGTAAGCTCTGGAACAAGCCCATTTCGGACTTCCAGTTGATTCAGTTGAAACTAGCCAATATGGAAGTTGCTCGCGTCAACGTGCAGAACATGGTCTTCCAGTTCATTGAGCGGTCCGTCAACAATGCGCCGACCTCGATGGCTGAAGCATCCGCGATGAAGCTCTACTCGGCGCAGGCTGCTTGCCAGGTTGCCGATGAAGCAATCCAGCTATTCGGTGGTAACGGTTACGTATCCGAATACCGCGTGGAGCAGCTGTCCCGTGACGCTCGTGTACTGCGTATCTACGCCGGAACGGACGAGATTCAAGTTGGCGCCATCGCCAAGGACTTACTTCGCTAACGAGTGGCTCGCCCGCGAGGGAGTAGTCGGTTCGGGAGTTGATTGACCTCGAATCACTTCACTACTCCGCGCGGGCGAAGTCGTTCGCGCAAGCGGTCGGCAACGCCAACCCATCCCTTGTACTCCAATGATTCTTGGGGTGCGGTGTCCAGGGCGAGCAGCAGGGCGCTTCCGTAGCCGGCACTGGCTTCTAGGAGATGCTCCAGAGACCGGACGTAGGTGCGAATGGTAAAGACAATGGCCCCGGTCTTGGGAAGGACGCGGAGCGTCTGGCGCTCCACTCGAAAGAACCACTCTTCGACGTCGTCAAGAGGACGGCGGTGACTAGGTGGCAAAAAGAGCTCCGGGGAATCCACTAGCGACCAATTCAGCCGCCAGACGGAACGATCCGGAGTCATACGGTCAAAGAAGGCGTTGACCGGAGAAGCCAGCTGAGTCGCATAGCCCGGCACCACGTCATGGATTGTGTCCAAGGAGCGTCCGATCTTGTCGGCGAGATACCACCGCGAAGGAAAGGCCACCACCGCACCGCTAAGTCGCCATTCATCATCGAATCGTTCCATGATGCACAGATCATCTGGAACCAGCAACGAGGCCTCTATCAGGGGATGGTCCACCGCAACAACCTTGGGAGCGCCGACATGCTCGACCACCAAGGCCCGTAGTTCTTCAGCGGCAGGCCGACAAGAGTCGAGTAGACCCACAATCTCATCACGACGGTCACGTAGAAGGCGACGTTTCTCATCGAGTTCTACGGCAACGCCGTGGTCCGACTCAAACCAGTTGGAGAGATCTAACGGCCGGAGACCCATCGCTAATCGAAACGATTTACCGTCGAGGGGCACGTACTCCGACAAGCGCGGTTATTTCGTTTGAAAACGGAAAGGCGGCGATGAAAGTCCCGACCCGGCCGAACTCACCGCACGGACCCGAACTGAGTAGAAGCGCTTCGTGACGAGACCCGTAATCACCAGAGGCGACGCGGTCGTCCCCGATGAGCGGGTCACCCATGTTGTTCCATTGTTGAGGGAGTACTGGTACGAGGTGATTGCTCGCCCGCCCGTCACTGGAGCCACGAAGGTCACTGAGGCTGTAGTGCTGGTAGTGACAACGGCGCGAACAACCGGCTCCCCGGGCGTACTAAACGGAATAGCGGCCGTTGCGATTGACGCCGTTCCGGCCCCCACCGTGTTGCGGGCGCGAATCTTGACGGAGTACGACGTTCCGTTCACGAGACCAGTGATGGTGAGAACGGAGCCCTTGGTCCGATACTGGCCTGATAGCCATTTGGCGCCCCCGTCCACGGAGTAGTCGTAGTAGCCAAGTACAGCCCCACCATTGCTCACGGGCGGCGAAAAGGTCACGGCGATACTCCGATTACCGGCCACGATGGTGGTGATGCCGGGTGCACCGGGCGTCGTGGCGGGGTTCACGAGATTGCTGTTTGACGGGGCCGATGCTCCGCGACTGTTGTTGGCTACAACGTAAAAAACGTACGAAACGCCATTGGTTAAACCCGTAACGGTGCAGGTCAGCGAGGAGGTGGAACAGGTATGTCCGTGAAGGTCAGTAACCAGATAACTCGTAATAGCGGAGCCGCCGTTAGAGGCTGAGGGGTTCCACAACAACGTCGCTGTCGCACTACCACGCACGCCGTGCAGCCAACGAGGGGCACTTGGCACCGTGGCCGGTACGCCGCTCACTCGTGACGAGAAGGTGCCCGTGTCAAGATCATTGACCGCGGCCACGGACACGCGATACGTCGTTCCGTTGGCGAGACCGGTGATAACGAATGGACCGGTGGCGGTTGCAAACGAGGTGAAGGTCACACCATTGTCGAGGGAGTAGACGTAGTCCGTCCGACTTAGACCTCCGGAGGTACCTGGTGTTATCGAGAGTGTCAACGTGGTATTTCCGGGAGTAATCGAACTAATCGTAGGAGCACCAGGTGCTGAGTATCCGTTAGTAGATGCCGAAGTCGACCCCTCGGAGTCACCGGCGGAGTTGGTTGCGACCACCACAACGGAGTAGTTCGCCGTGTTGCTCACCCCGGTGAGATCGCAAGTCAAAGCGCCGTCGCCCGTAGTCCAACCACAGGTCACTGCACCGGATGCGTCATTTGGAGAAGCGGTCACGGTGTAGTCCGTGATTACGTCACCACCGTTGAGCGTTGGCGCTGTCCAGGTGACCGTGATGCCATCAAAGACACGTGTCACTTGAACGTTGGTCGGCGCACCCGGAACTGAAAGAGGCGTTCCAGTAAGTGGGTCGGACTCCGTGGAAGGACCGGCGGCATTTGAGGCGACCAGGGTGACTGTGTACTCCGTACCATTCACCAGACCGGTTATCGTGCAGGTCAGCAGGACGACGGTGCAGCTCAATGTGCTCAACCCATCTACGGCCGTCGCGGTGTAGCCCGTAATCGCCGTTCCGTCATTCGATGGAGCCGTCCAGGTCACTGTCAATGACTGGTTACCCGGCACAACACTGGAAAGTGTTGGGGTCCCCGGCACCACGTTCGGTGTGCCGTTGACGGTCGCGGAGTTGTCACTATCTCCGATTGAATTGGTAGCCACTACGGTCACGGCGTACGAGGTGCCATTAGTCAACGAACTTATGGTGCAGGCAAGCGTGCCGGTCGTCCAACCGCACGTTGACGATGACGAACCATCAGTAGCGGTAGCCGTATACGCCGTAATAGTGTCGCCGCCATCAGAATCGGGCGGACCCCAACTGATGATTAGCTGACTGTCTCCTGGTGTCACAATCACGCTCGTCGGAGCATCGGGAGAAAACACATCGGCGTACGCGGGCATAGCCGTGAGGGTGGGGGCTAGAAACAGGGCGATCACGGCGACCCACCTGGTAAAGCCAGCGGGTCGGAATTCGTAACTATGCGACATGACGATCTTTCTCTGGCTCGAATTGGAGCCGTGCGTCCATGTTAGAACGGTTCCGCCCGGTGGAGAAGGGCTACTTTCCCGTTTCCATACGGGTATTTAACTGGGTTTCCAGGCTCTTGACCATAGCCAAAATCCTTTCAAGTTCCTTATCTTGATCAATCAAGTGGGCTTGAATCTCGCGGGCTTTATCAAGCGACATGGACACATCTTCGAATGTCTCCTCGGCTCGCTTGTCGGCGGCGACTTGAGAAATATTTTGACCCACGATGATGATGGAGAGCAATACCAATTGAAGGAAGGTCTGAGCAATCCAAGCCACTAGGTCTTTGAGCGAACCGGAGCTAAGGACTTCGGGGAGGCTCAGCAGAGCCAACAGCGCAAAGAGATACGCGCACCACATGGTGCCTACCGCGCCCGTGATTTTGACGGCGAGGTAACTATTAATTCGATGAGCCAGCTTGTCTTTCCGCAGTTGATCGTGCGTTTTGACGGGTCCCGTCGCAGCGCGCTTTTTCTCGCGGGGGTGTTCTGTGATCGTGTGTTCGGTCATAGTGCGTCCCCTACTGCTGCGACGAGCCACGCTCGATAATGGTGTCTCGTGACTTTTCAAATTGCGATGCATTGAACTTCTCATTCATCCATCGGCGAGACCACGCTGACTCTTCACGGTAGACCTCGGGGTCGCTGCGATGAGCCAAGGTGGCGTACATGCGGCGAAGTTCGCGAATTGATTCGGGCGGAGCCTCGGCAATTGATCGGGCTAACTCCAAAGTTCTATCCATGAGGGCCGAATGCATCACAACTTCATTCACGAGACCCCACTCACAGGCAGTTCCGGCATCGACAAAGTTGCCTGTTAGTGACATCTGTCGTGCTCGGTTAATCCCCACCAGCTGCGGCAGGCGAATACTCATGCCACCACCGGGCATCACCCCAACCCGGGCGTGTGTATCGGCGAAAGAGGCTCGGTGGGAAGCAATCAGAAAATCACAACCCATCGCCAACTCAAGCCCGCCCGTCACGGCCGGACCGTTAATGGCACCAATCAGGGGCGTGTCCAAAATCGGCAAGAGGCTACGGATTTCACGCCCCGTCGATGGACGCTTAGAAGTGGCTTCGTCATAAGTGCGAGCCAAGTCCTTTAGATCGAGCCCGGCGCAGAAGGCGGGGTCAGCACCAGTCAAGATGATCACGCGAATGGCCGGATCGTCATCAAGCTCCACCATCGTGGAGACTAGGTCGGCCATCATCTGGCCGGTCAGGGCATTACGGGCTTCGGGACGATCAATCGTCACGACGGCAATGGGCTCGGTTCGTTGCGTAGTAATCACAGTTACTTCTCTAGCACTAGCGAAGTAAGAGAGTTGACGGAGCAGTCGAACTTTTAACTATGAGGGAGCTTTTTGTCGCCGTTAACTTCGTAAAGCGCCAGGGATGGCCGTCAGCGCCGGTGGCACTTAAAACCATCATTCCGTCACTTCGGATGGCGAGTGACGGGGAACTCATCAGCGTGCTCGATCGCACGGTTACCGCGAGTGGGCCCAGGGGGCCAAACGTACGCATTTGACCCTGGGCGTTCACGTAGGCCACTTGGTAGCCGGTCGGGCCGAAGGCGACAACCGCCGGCGAAGTACCGGGGAGAACCGAAACTACAAAAGCCGCGGAGGGGGTAAAGATCGTGCCGTCGGCACTTCCGTCTGCGCTCTGCACGATTCCCGTGCTGTTCGCCACCACGACGACGGTCGTGGCGTCGCCCCGGATAGCTATTGCGGCGTTGGAATAAGCGGCGGCCACGAGGCCGGTATCAACGACTCCGTTAGCCGTGGCCACGCTGACGGAGTGAGACGGCGTAACAAAAGCGATGTGGTAGTCACCACGAGCATCGAGCGCTAGCGCGGGACTCGAACCGGCGTGCACGGCGCTACTTATCTTGACAATCCCGCTTGGTCGCCAAACCGTTAATGAACGAGCAGTATTCGTAATGGCGATAGTGGGGTTGTCATTGGCATTTAATTGGAGCGAAGGATTTGATTTTGCGGCCGCTACGACTCCAGTATCGAACCGTCGCCCTTGACCATCTACGTACCAGACATGCTGAGATCGATCAACGAAGCTAAGGGCATAGGAGCCGCGAACGGTCGGTGCGCTCACCGGTGATGTGTTGGGCGCAACCGTTTCTAGTGAAGAGACGACGCCAAAGGTGCCTTCACGGAACAGCGAGCCCGAGGGAGAGACCAGCGTTGTTATAAAGCCTCGGCGGGCGCCACCCTTTTCCACATGAGTGTTAAGGGGTGAGTGGAGGAAACCCTTGATTGGGTGGTACCCCCCGGTCATTACCCCCGGCCCCCGCTGATAGATATGGAATCCCGTCATGCTGGCGTTTTGTTCAACGGCGATGATTTGTGTTGAGCCGTCCAGCGACTTCTCAGTGTGATCCACGATGGAAACGTGACCGTAGGTCAAGCCCGCTTCGATAATGAGGTCGCCCGGCACAGGTGCATACGAGGAAGTCACGGGATAGAAACGAAGACTGGGTGATCCCTCGGGAAGATATTGGGCCCCGTAGCGATAGTTGCCGGCTTTGACACCGCCATTGGCGTACACCCGCCCCCAGTTCATTAGGCGATAGAGGCGTGCAGCAATTTCGACGCACTGCCATCCGTAGCCGTATTGCAGTGGTGGCTTGGTAATCGAAACACCACCACAGGAAACACCGGTGAACTGATTCGCCCCATTGCTGTGGTCGTCAACACCGCCACCCTGCAACCACTTAGTACCGGAGAGTAGGACGGTGCCACAGTTCGTCTGGGCGGTGGCCGGAGCGACCCGGACAGAACTCGAGACACCCACGGCAATGCCCGACAGCAAGAGGACCAGCGTCATTAATCTCCGCATTGCGGTACCTCTCATGAAGAGAATGAATTACTTGACGAGGTCGTCAGCAGTCTCCATGCCGGCACGCCACGTCGAACGGGCAACGATCTTCGAAGTGTCGGCACGGTCGCGGTACTTCACCGCAATCTGCTGCACTTCTTCCAGCAGGCCATCGGACAGCGTGGTGGGGTTGAGACCCAGCGCCAAGAAGCGGTCACGGCTCACGTTGAGTTCGTTTTCCGCTGCCTCGCGACGAGGGTTCGGCAAGTTCGCAATCTCCACGCCAGTCAGCTTCGAGATCATCGCGGCCAAGTCGCGAACACGGTGCGTCTCGGTGACCTGGTTGAACACGGCCGGCTTTTCGCCGGCGGCCGGTGGGTTGTTCAGGGCAATCTCAATACAACGAACCGTGTCGCGGATGTGGATGAAGGCACGGGTCTGACCACCGGTGCCGTGCACGGTCAAGGGGTGACCGATAGCAGCCTGCATCAAGAAGCGGTTCAACACGGTGCCGTAGTCACCGTCATAGTCAAAGCGATTGATCAGACGCTCGTCGAGAGCCGTCTGCGGAGTCTGGGTTCCCCAGACGATGCCCTGGTGAAGATCGGTAATCCGAATCTGGTCGTTGGCCGCGTAAAAGGCGAACATCAACTGGTCCATGGTCTTAGTGAGGTGATACACCGAGCCGGGGTTGGCGGGGTGCAAGATTTCTCGGTCCAGCAGACCCTCTTCAGTCGGAACCTTCACGGTGAGGTAGCCCTCGGGAATTGGAGTCGTACCAGTCCAGCCGTAACCGTAGACACCCATGGTCCCAAGGTGTACGAGCTGGATGTCGAGACCGGAGGCAACAATGGCCACGAGCACATTATGCGTGCCACGAATGTTGTTGTCGATTGTGTAGCGCTTAGCCGGGATGTTGCGCATCGAGTACGGCGCAGCGCGCTGCTCACCGAAGTGAACAATGGCGTCAGGCCGCTCGGTGGCGACCAACTGGGCGAAGAGGTCATAGTCCTCGGCCAGGTCGAGATTTTCAAAACGGATGGTCTTGCCCGAAACTTCCTTCCAAACGCGGATGCGCTCACCCATCGGGCGGATTGGTGTTAAGGAGTCGACCTCGAGCTCAAGGTCAATGGCACGGCGGCTTAAGTTGTCTACAACAACCACATCGTGACCAATGTCGGATAGGTGTAGCGCAGTCGGCCAACCACAAAATCCATCACCACCGAGAACTAGAACTTTCACGACAATCTCCCATTCACGCTCACTCGAGCAACATGGCCTCTAGTGCGAGCACATAGATAACTGGAAAATCCTAGTTCTGGGGGTGTTTTATTCTCGATAGATTTTCGGCTCTTTCATTACGAACGAGTTACGAAGTGGGAAGTCAGATCGCTACCGAAAGCGCCATTTCGAAATAGTCACGGGGCATTTCGTTGGAAAGCTCCACGCTCTTGCCTCGATCGTCCCAGTCTCGTAACGCGAGGGCGTCATTACTGGCGGGATGGCGCTCAAACCGTTCGATCTCTTCACCAGTCAGGGGGCCACCCTGGATGGCCAGGCTCAAGACGGATGCTTCGGACAGCGTGTCGAAGTAACCGGGTTCAACGGCACAGCGATACCGCTTGGCCGTGACGTGCATCGCAATGGCCCGAGTGACTTGTGGCGGAAAAACTTTGGCTAAATACTTTGCCCCAGTGGCTTCGTGGTCATCGTCCACATCCTGATCGTGCACTAAGCCCACGTCGAGATGCAATAAATGACCAACGTCATGAAGCAACGTGGCCACAATCATCTCCGGGCTAGCCCCTTCGCGACGCGCCAATTCGGCGCACTGCACGGCGTGTTGGTTTTGATTGATGTCTTCGCCGTAGTACACCTCGCCGTGGCGATCAAAAAGTGCGAAGACTTCCTCGACACTCTGCGCCTGGGGCAAATTGCTATTCATCGATCAACGCTCCTTGAAAGTCACCAATTAACGAAAGTCCGGGCTTCTCCCCCCGGTCGCGAGCCTCTTGCCACTCCTGGTGCTTCTGGGCGTAATAGGCGTCGCGAAGATCACCCTCGCGTAACGCGTTGTACGTGGGGTAGAGGGCGCGACGATTCTTTAACGAGGTGTTGGGGCCGCTGCGATGTGGGGTTTTGGAGTGAAACCAAAGAGTTTGGCCCGCCTTGATTGGCGCCGGAATCCAGGTCATCGCTTCAACGACGTCGGCGGTGATGCAACCACGATCATCCATCGGCAGAATTGCATCGTACGTAGCACTGACAACATCGAGGCAGCCATTCTCCGTTGTGGAGTCATCAACGGCCACCATGCACGAGATGTGATTTTCAATAAAACGATAGGCCGGGGCATCTTGGTGGGGGGCAAATCCAGCGCCACCTACCAACTTGTAGTTCACCTTCTCTTTGTAGAGAACTGCTTCCTCTTCGAGAAGTGCGGAGGCGACGTCGAGCATCGGACCAGTTCGTAAGAGAGCGCGTAAACCTTCGTGAAACGGCGTGAAGTTTTCAGTCCGGGCGAGCTGGGGACCCGCTTCAGTCATCTCCCGGTGATGAATCCACTCGCCGCCGCCTAGCGGCCAGGAAGCGACTTCATCCACCCACGTCTGTAGTTTTTTTGTCTGTTCAGAGTTCAGGGTGTCAATCAGTACCCAGCCACGATTCTTGTAGAACGCAACGGCGTCGGGCGTGGGTCCATTGAAGGACTGGAGATTGGTTCCCATAGGCAAAAGCGTAGAGGTTGCAGGGGGCAGTCCACAGAGAGTGCACATCCAGATGGATTCGTGTTTCGAGACACAGCCCTGCGGCTGGAACAAAGCAAGGCGGAGCGTTGCCTTGAGAGATATCGCGGTGACCCACACCTCTTGAACAGCAATGCACGACCGGGTCCGAAATCAAGTGGACTGCGATAGGTACACCCAGCATTCTTGTCTGTCTTACAAGAAAATGCTGTTGGACGTACCGTCAAATGAGCTTATTGACGACCCGAGTCACCGGTTCAATGACTTAGCAGTTCGCTCCATTGCGCCCATAAATAATGCCATTGGGACAAGTAGCTCCCGTGAGATCTACTCTGTCGTTTCCGCCGAGACCATTGAGTGTGGCCCCAGTGAAATTAGCGCGGGCAAAAGTCACAATCTTGGCCGTAGGGACAATTGTGAGGTTTATAACGGCCCCAGCAAAGTTTACATCGGAAAAATTTGCTGCATTGAGAGTGCAGGTAACGCACGATTGCGCCCACGGCCCAGTCAAAATGGCGCCGGTCAGGTTGGCGCCGGTCAGGTTGGCACTCCTTAAGTCCGCACCACTTAGGTTGGCACCAATCAAGGTCGCCCCACTGAGATTTGCGTTTTGCAAGTTCGTATTGATGAAAAGAGCCCCAATAAATGATCCGTGAGCCAACCATGCACCGGAAAAATTCTGCCCGGTGAAGTTGCTCACGGTGGCTGCTTGCGGCCCCGCGGGTCCCGTATCACCCTTGGGTCCTTGGAGGCCCTGTGAGTTCCAGGAGATCAACTTACCGCTCGGACAGGTCCCAGCCACCAGCGACACCTTGGTTAAGTTTCCATTAGCCAGACAGGCGTAATACGTCTTTGAAGTGGCTGCCTGAGGAGCGATAGCTGCCGCGACGCCCACAGACCCGAGGACTCCGCCTAGAAACAATCCCGCAATCATGCCTTTCGACACCGTGAACTTGGATAATAGTGAACGCACGAGAAACTCCCCAGTAGCAGTGAGCACGTTTTATCACAGCACGCTTACGCGCAGGTAGTTAGGTCTTGACGCTGGTGGACTAACAGCTGGCTCCCAGATTGGCATGAAGTATGCCGTTAGGGCAGGTGGCACCAGTCAAGTTGGCACCGGCCAGGGTGGCACGGGTCAGAGTGGCGAGCTGAAGGGCGGCACTGGTCAGGTTGGCGAAGGTCAAGGTGGCGCCGGTCAGATAGGAGTTGGACATGGTGGCACCGGGCAGTTTGGCGTTGAATAGGTTGACGCCGACCATTTTGGCGTTATAGAGGTTGGCGCCGATCAGGTTGGCACTCGTCAGGTTGGCGTAGGTCAAATGTGCACCGGGGCGAACGCAATAGTTCTTGACTGTTACGCCACCGCCATTCTTTACCGAAGCGCGCGCCACTAGGGGAGCACTGATTGACAACACCTGTCAGAGGCAGATTGATGCAATCGCTACGACCAGGCCATTAATTAGTTTCAACTTTGGAAAGAACATGCGAATAAAGCATTCCATTGAGTTCGAAAGTTTCTATCACTTCCCTACAACCAAGAACATGGCAGGGTAATTCAGGATTTTCGTTGAATCATGTCTGCATGAGGTTTTTCAATGGTGCGGCTGGAGGGATTCGAACCCCCGACCCTCGGTTCCGTAGACCGATGCTCTAATCCGCTGAGCTACAGCCGCAATGTTGCAAGGAGAAAATATTAGCAGAGCCACCCAACCATTAAATACTCGGTTTTCTCCGAGTACTGGGGTGATTGCTGAGGGTACGGCCAACAGTTACAGAGTTACGGGTGTTGTCCAATTGCGTCGAGAATGGCCGCCACACGAATTGAATCTGCCCGAGAAACAATCCATCCATTGCCCCCACCAATTGCTTCACTGACGCTTTCCACCATGTCCACGAATGCATTGGTGACGGGAAAATCTTCAGATACACCATTCACCAAGAGTGAACTGGTTTCGTTCCATGTTGTGAAAGCCTCCCCATCTGCGGTACTGATTTGACCGTGGGTTCCTCGAACAATGAATTGTTGATGGCTGGGCAGAGCAAAAGAACTGACCGCGTGTGCGGTGATGGTGTTATTTATGGCCACGCTGACATCGGTGGTGAGATCAATACCCGTTGGGCCGACCGTGCGGTCCACGTGCGTGATTGCTAGATCAGGAGCACCTTGTGTCAGTGCAACCCAGGCGTGCGCCTGGTAGCAGCCCACATCAAGCAGTGCTCCACCACCCATTGCTGGATTGAGTCGGTAGTTGTCGGTCATTTCCGATGTGAAGGTGAACGCCGTCTCGATGTGTTCGACGTTGCCGATTGCGCCGCTAGTCACCAGCTCAACCATGCGAGCAAAACGCGGGTGCCACCGGCCCCACACCGCTTCAACGAGTAGCCGACCGTTATCCGCCGCGGCGTCGAACATCGCCTCTGTTTCAACGGCACTTAATCCCAGAGGCTTTTCACAGAGAACGTGCTTGCCGGCCTCGAGCGACTTCGTTACCCACTGCAGATGTTGGCTATTCGACAAGCTGATGTACACGGCATCAACACGTTCGTCGCCCAACAGATCGTCGTAGGACGCGTGAACTCGTTCCGGTTCAAGGGTGGCTGAGCGTTGTTCATCACGGCTGGCGACGGCATAGAGGTGTGCTCCCCGTGATGCGTGAACGGCGGGGGCGAGGCCACGGCTGGCTACAAAGCCGGCACCTAAGAATCCCCAGTTGACAGCCACCGACTACGACCGTCGAAGCACTGGTGCAACTGGCGTTGCATTTTGCATAGCGGACTGTTCAGCGGCCTGCATAATGGCCACGACATTGCGCGACTGAAGAGCATTAATTTCCATCGGTGTTCCGTTGGTGATGTACTCAACAATTGAGCGGTGGAATGTATGTGGTTCCAGTGGTCGTGATGGCGCAACACGTGACGTTCCGTCAACGTGATGCACCGTCAGAATTGCGGGCAAGTCGGCGACGGCTGGTTCACCCGCAAGATCCCAATCACCGATGATGGCGCCTTCGGTGCCCAGTACGTAGAACTTGGGCTTGCGGGCGGCGGCGAGGTCCGAATGAACGAACGTTGCTTGCTTGCCCGACGTAAAGGTCACAGTGACTTGTGCACGGTCGGCATTCGTGACGTGGTTCCACACCCGCTTGTGGTTCTGTCCGCTGACGTGGGCAACGTCGTCGGAAATGATGTTCAGAATCTGATCGATGAAGTGACTGCCCCAATCGAAAATCGCTCCACCCGACACCTCGACATCTGAGTGCCAATAGTCACAAGGCCGGGAATACCCGCCGACAAAACTGTCGTAGTGGTAGACCTCACCAATTTCACCGGAGCGAATAATCTCGCGCATAGTGACAAAGTCGTCGTCAAATCTGCGGTTTTGGTACACCACGAGCATGAGACTTTTTTCTGACGCCAGCAGGATTAGTTCATCGCACTGATCAGCGGTCAATGCCATGGGCTTTTCGAGGACTACGTGAATGCCTCGCAGCAGTGATTCTTTGGCCCACTGATAGTGGCTATTGGGTGGGGTGGAGATTACGACAAGGTCGAGAAGGCCGGAATCCAGCATTGCCGCTGCGTCGCTGAAGGCTGTGGCGTCGGGCGCCAGTTCCAATGCGGCTTCGACGCGCTGTGGATTGGTGTCACACACGGCCAACAGTTCGAGTCCGGCGGTGTTTTGGACTGCCTGGTTGTGCTCGTGTCCGATGGCTCCGTAGGCAAGGAGGCCGACCCGAATTGGTGTTACCATAGGGAGTGAGTGTATTTGTCGCATGCCGACGCGAATCCCGCGACGCGCTGCGAGAATCGATAACTCTCTTCGAATCCCTACACCGACGGATAGGCCAATCGCAGGCGATTGAGGCCCACCAGTGCGGGCATGGACCGTTCAATAATCACGGGAAGATTAAGCCATGAGAATTCCTGTGGTGAAAGTCGTTTGGCATTTCCACCCGCGACATGAATAGCCCCGACATCAAACTGTTCGCGGAGATGTGCGATTACGGCGACGACACTTTGAATCCACAACACGGGATCTTTGGCCCGAGCCTCTTCACCCACAGTCTCATCAAACGTCAACCCACCAAACATTCGTCCACCTACATCATCGATATTGAGGAGCACGCCGTCGGCGGCGAGAGCCACGCCTAATCCCGTACCGAGGGTGATGACGAGATGACGGCCACGTTGCACGTCACAACCCGCGGCGGTAGCCACGGCGTCATTGACCACCAGACAGCGAGCCCCCGTGGTTGCAGCAATTGTCTCGCGCAAGGCAAAGGCCTCCCACGCGCGGGCCACGGCACTATCGATTGGCGAACCGGGTCCAGCTACGCGAGCGAGGTTGGCGGGATCGGTGACGACGCCGTCAATGACATCACCGGGAAAGCCGACTGCCACAAACGTGGCCTGGTGATGCTTCACCCGCTCGCCGATGATGGTGATCAGCTCATCAGGGTGGCAAGGGGAAGGAGTTCGGCGTCGCCGAGCTGATCGCAATTCACCGTCATCATCAAAGGGCTGCCACTTGATAGCCGTTGCGCCGACGTCAACCGCCAGAGCGATGGTCACGAATGCAGAATCAGGGGCAACGTCTCGAGGCCCCGCAACACCACGTTGGGACGATAGCGAACTTCTGGTTCAGCCAAGGAAAAGGACGTTGTGGCGTTGAGGAGTTCACGCAGCACAATGCTCGACTCCAGTCGCGCGAGCGGTGCGCCAAGACAGTGATGCATTCCAAATCCAAAACCAAGGTGGGGATTGGGTTCACGATCAAGAATCAGCGCGGTGGGGTTAGCGAAGACCTCGGGGTCACGGTTCGCACTACCAATCAGGATGAACACAATGCTGCCCTTATCCAGCACGGCACCGGGAATCTCGATATCTTCGGTCAACGTGCGACCCGTGAGTTGCACCGGTGAGACGATGCGCAAGAACTCGTCCGTCGCGGTGCGATCAAGTTCGGGATGTGTGCGGAGAAGTTCTTGGGCCACGGGGTCTTGCGCTAGCGCCAGGAGTGAACCAGAAATCAAGTTCATGGTGGTTTCGTGTCCCGCCACCAACAACAAGATGGCCGTGCTCAACAACTCGCCTTCAGTGAGCGAGTCCTCGCCATCACGAGCGGCCACGAGAGCACTTAACAAGTCGTTACCAGGATTGGCTCGCCGTTTCGCAAAGAGACCGTGGAAATAGAGACCGAAGTGCAAGATGGCTTGATCACGCGCGGCGCGGTCCTCATCCGAGAGTAGAAAGTCGGGGTCCAGCCCTCGAGCCAACATGGCTGACTCTTGCTCAAATCGCTCGTGGTCTTCATCGGGAATATCGAGCATCTCGCAGATAACGGCGACAGGAATGGCCCAGGCCAACTCGCGTACGGCGTCAAACGGTGCACCATCAAGGTGCTTAGCAATAATGGCCCGCGTGCGCTCTTCAATGAAAGGTCGCAATTCGTTAACTCGTCGGGGCGTGAAGGCTCGCTGCACGAGACCTCGCAACCGAGTGTGGTCGGGGGCATCACGAAAGAGAAAGGGGCGATTATCGATGCCCGTCACCCGAATGTTCTGCAGTTCTTCGGCGCGGGAATCACGGCGCATGCCCTTGGGCGCCTTGGCCGGGTCGCCATTTAAGGCGTCCGCCGAGGCCCCCTTGTGACGCAAGATGGCGTTGGCGTCGGCGTGCTTAGTCACCACCCAGTAGCCCGCGGGGGTGAAGTGGACGGGATTCTCTTCGCGGAGTTGATCAAAGAGTGGGCCGGGGTTAGCGGACCAACCTGGTTCGGAGGGGTCGTAGTGGACCATGTAGGCATCGTACCTAGATTCGCGCCTGACCTCGCCACCGCAGATGGGGATCTCGAAACCAGGGGACCACGCGAACACGCATTCTTGGTAGTCCTCCACTGATCACTATGGCGTAGCCCCGACCCAGTCGCCGGAGGTAATCCGCATTGACAGGGCGGTCCTGCCGGGGCGGTTCCAATACACCAGGGAGCAGTTCGCCGACGTGAGAGTCAACCAGCCCGCCGAACACAATCCGAGACGTGTGGTTGTTCACGACCGTCGCCGCCTTGTCGGCCCAGCGAGCGCGGACCTGGGCAAAGTCTTGAAAGACGGTCACCAGCGTGACGTTGAGTCCGCTCACCGTGGCCGCTATCTGGTCCAAATCTTCGAGGGGCGCAATCGATGCAGCTTCATCAAGCACCACCAATAACTGTGGAGCCCGGCCTTCACGGGCCCGACGTTCCTGTTCGTCCAACACCGTTCGCAGGGCTCCACGGAACAGTCCTTCGTAGTGCCGGTGGTCGGTGCGTGGGGCACAGAGGTAGAGCGTGTTCTCGCCGTCAAGGACATCTCGCACTCGCGCTAACGGTTGAGGGATTTGCCAGGGCAGCAGCATGGCCTCCATGGTGGCGCAGACGGCATCTTGGGTGCGGGGTTCCATCAGCTCGAGCGACGCCACAATGGCATCAACATCAGGTCCGAGCACATCGTCTCGCAAGGTGGTGAATCGGCGAGACTCAATCATCGCTCGCACATCAAAGATCGTTCCCCCGCGGCCGACGATGGCCGTCATGATGGCCCCCAAACTTTTGACGGCCAGCGCATTCCAAAACTCTGATTCGGCCGAAGTGCGATCTTTCCCCGTGAGTACGAGGTCGCGGGCAATAGCGAGACCAGTCCGTAGTGATGTCACACCTTCGAGAGGGTCCCACGTCATACCGGTATCGCTAGCGGGATCGACTACCCGAGTCGTACCGACCAGCGACCGCCACGAGCCGGTGACCTCGAACACGTCGTGCTTCACGGAAGTCACGACTACTGGTCCGTGCCACCGAAGAATCGCGGGCATTACGAGCGCCGTGGTCTTACCCACTTGGGTCGGGCCAACGACGAGGAGTGACGATCGAGGTGGTACATAGAGAGTCGGCGGGATGGGGATTCCCCCGACCACCCGGCGACCGAGTGACGGCGTATCTCGCCGACGATACATCGTCCAGCTGGAACTCATCGCATCGCCCCATCGGAGTCGATGAGGGGTTGGTCTTCGATGGTGGGCTCGAGTTGCACGACACTGCTACAGGCTCCGTAGCGCACGAGGGCACTCCCTCGAGGTAGGGCCACCAGATACTGCGATTCGAGTGCGCTCAATCCAATTGTCTCTCTCACCGTGCCGAGATCTCCTTCGAAGTGGCGAAACAAGAAGAAGGTCGAACAGTCACGGATCAGGCCGACAGCTCTTGAGCGACTCGCTGAACCGAGCTCACCCGCGCCGTCAGTGTCTAACAACCGATGGACGACGGCCACGTTGGCAATGCCGCGAGCCCGGGCTAACTTCCAGGCCCCTTGTAACCACGTGGTCGCAAACTCATTTTGCAACAGCGCCCACGCTTCATCGATGACGAGATACCCCGGCACCGTCGCATCGGCGAGTCGACGGTTTGCCATATTCCAACCCACGAGAGCGGCCACCGCGAGAGACTCCGATAACCACCACTGCGACATATCGAGAACCAGGAGGGCCGCCGTAGTCGTCAATGCCGGACCGGGGCCGTCAATAAGCCCCGCTAAATCACCTGCGACAAACCGCCTCACCGTGGCGGCCATGGCGTCATCGACGCTCCTGCAACTCCGCCACAGTCGTTCCATTGGTCGCGCGTTCTGCGAACAGTAACCACTCGTCCACACCTGTTCCAATGTGGCGCGCTCCACATCACTCAGAAGCTCACCTCGCGCCGTGCTGATGAGGGCCGTGAGAAAGTTGAGATTGTCGCTCTCACTCTCGCCGAATGGGTTCCACCAGGAACTCGAGCCGAGGCGCACAACTGCGCCATCACACGAAGTTGCTAACTCCTGGTACTCCCCCTTGGGATCCAATATGACGGCCGAGCGATGGCGACGCAATCCCCGGGCGACCATCATCTTCACCACGGTGCTCTTCCCCGCACCGATGCTGCCAATCACCGCCACATTGGGACTGGTAACCATGCCGGCGCGGTAGGCATCGAACGAGTCGAAGACGAATTGATTTCCTCGAATGACCCGACCGAGGGGACTACCCATTAGGCCCGTACCAGCGTCGTGCAGGGGGAGGCGAAAATGGTTGAGTTGTGAACTGGCGGCCCAGTGCGTCCACGGCCCCCTCATTCACCGCCCCCGCCGTGCACGAGTGCAAACCAATCCATCTGACGGCCCCAGCCCCGTTGGGTTTTGACTCCGACTGATCGAGCGTGCGTCGTGGCGGCACGAACACGTCGTTGCATTTCACTCAGCGACGAAGCGCGGCACGTCATGAAGAGGGCAATCCGCATAAGGGCGTCACCTTGGGTTACGAGTTGCTCGCGCTCCACCACCGACTGATGCTCGATGGCTCGCTGCACGGACGTCGTAAAACCGAACGTCCGGGCCAGCTGATCATCACTCCGCGAGGCGTGACTCGCTCGCCGCACGCGCCGCAGCGCCTTTGTACGTGGTTGGACTTCCCCGTGAAGCGAAACTTCCCATTCGCCCGCCGAAGAACGTAGACGGTCGAAGAGATTGCTCGCGTCAACGGCATCAGCAATGACGCGAACCGTCGCTACAAATGACGAGGAGTCGCGCACGTACGCCCACTCCTCACGGAACCACGATGATCCGAGTGACCAGTAACGAGGAGCCGTGGAGGCCTGCCAGGGAGGCGGCCACTCCGACGTTCGATCGGCCCAGAGGGACGCCTCCGGATTTCCATCGATTTGATAGTCAAAGAGGGCGAATCTCGTTGGTTCGTCGTAGACGGCGTATCGGCGAAGCAGCAGCTCGAAGGCCCGCCACTGTGACGAAGCGCTGTCCGTGAGTTCCCCGCGACCACGAAAGGTGGCCGTCGCCCACTGTTGGATTCGACGGCCTCTCAACGTGAGGTGAGTCTCGCGGCCCGCATCTTCGTATCGACAGGCCGTCCACCGCGATCGCGAGACAAAACGGAGCAACGTACCAACCCACGTACCGAGGGGCTCACTGTCAATCGGCACAAAGAGCAGCGCAGAGCTACCGATCAGCACTAGCACTATCACCACCGAACCGTGACCCGACACAATCAAACTCAGGGCGCTGAGCGCGCTCACGAGCGCACCGAGCGTGGGAACATTTCCGTGTCGCAGTGCTTGACCACTGGAGCGGCGCGAGGCCAGTGGATTACTCGTCATCCCACTCCCACCCCATCACCGGGCCCATCTCGTCACGTAACACCACGGGACGACCGGTGCGCACTGGGGGCGCAATGATCGGGGCCGGCGGCCGTGGACCGTCATTGATTGGTGGCATCGGGTGTTCGGGCACGCCCTGCCACATTGGAAGACCAAGGTCCTCGGGGGCTTCCGGCGTCGAGGGCATCGTGGCCGGGAGGACCCGGCTGACCGCCTGGGCCACAGGATGGTTGCTGGCTCCGGCCACGGTACTGACGGCCCGCTGTCGAAGACCCTCGAGGGTGTGCACTGCGGCGTGGCTAGCGAAGGGTACTAATCGCAAGACAAGGTAGGGGGCGAGGGCCGCTAGCGCCAAGGTGGCGCCGCCAATCAAAATCGAGGAACCATTACTCGAGGCCAGACCGGACAGTCCGAGACTCAGGGCCAGGACGACCGCTACTTTGCTGAGGGCAACCGCCGCGAACGCTTCAACAAGGCGTCCGGCGACACGTCGAGCCGGCTCCCACACCAAGGCCGCCATAACGAGTGGCATGGTGCAGAGCAAGAGCGCCAGCACGATGTTGCGCAGTATCAGTTCCACCCACAGCACGAGCGCAGCACCCAAACAAAGAACGGTCATCGCGAAGATTGAAAAGGTTGGGGCCGTGGCGGTGAGTTGATCAGAAGCCAACGACAACTGCGACGCCACATCTCCGCTGATGGCGGCAGCCAGACCGTCGGTGAGACGGAGGAGCACGGTAGCCAGCGTCGGTCCCACCAGTGTGGCCATGATCCCGAGCGGCAAAAAGGTCGCCGTGTGACGGACCAAACCGGCACCGTCGTTACGCCAGAGGCCGTGCAGGACATTCGCCGTAAGAGCGAGCAGGGCGATGAACGGACTGACCGAAGCCACGCGTACGTACTCCTGGTGCACGTAGGTGGTCACAATGTGTGGCGCCGTGGTCTGCGCCATCAGCGTGCCGGTAGCTGCCAGCCACGTGTGGGCATCACCAGTTACCCAGGCGGCCACCGAGGAGACAATTGAGCCCCCCACCCCACTGAGAGACTCACTCGTTACGCAATTAACTGGCGAAGTTAGACAACTCCAGAAACCGCTCAACGAACGGCCCCACCGGCGTGAAAGAAGAAGTTGACAATGGTGGGGGCCGCACCAATGAGTATGGCTGCGGCTGCGGACGTGAACACGGCGCGACGACCAGTTGAAGACTGATGCATATTTTGCGAGTGACTACCAAGAGCCCACATGGCCGCCCCCACCACGAAGGCCACCAATGCCCCAACCAACGCCCAGGCAGCGAGCCCGTTGGCTAGCTGTTGCAGGACGGCCGACCCTGGAAGTGCAGTCGGGGAAGGCGTTAGATGAACATCTGCAAAATGCATACGAATTCTCCTATTTCTTTCAGTGGAAGGAATCACCTAACGGTCGCGCCGTGAGAGAATGAAACCATGTTCCATTGGGCTCGAACCAACGTCGTAGCCACTTGGCCCGCCATCGCTCTGTACGGCGCGGCTTTCGGTGTCTTACTCTTCGGCGTCTTACTCGGTATCTTCATCTGGCGTCGGCGGGGCAACCGAGCGATTGCCCAACGGCTCGGCGCCCTTGCCGAGCGATTGGGCGTCGCCAACGGCGATGACAAGGGCAAAGTTGAGACGGCCCTCTCATTTCTCGAAGACGCCACTGGTGCCGCCACCACGGCCGTTAATGAGTCATCGGCTAACGCTGAACGACTCCGCCGCAGCCTGGAAGTGCTCTCCGTCGGGCTGGTCCTGTGCGATGAAGCGGGCACCGTCGTGTATCGCAACGCCAACGCCGAAGAGTTGATGTCGAGTCGCTACGGTGACGCACTCGCGGCACAGGCTGTTACCGAAGTGCTGGGTGAGGGCTGGCGCCTGGGTGCCAGCGAACGCATTCTCGATATCTACGGACCGCCTCGTCGCACCTTGCAGTTGCGCGCCACCGTAATTGGCGACGGCATCCGGCCGTTAGGCGTGCTCGCCATCATTGAGGACGTGACCGAGCGCAAGCGCCTCGAAGATATTCGTCGCGACTTCATTGCCAACGTCTCTCACGAGCTCAAGACACCGATGGGAGCCCTGGGTCTCCTGGCCGAAACGTTGCAGTACGAGCGTGACCCGTCCATCGCCCAGCGACTGACCGAGCGCATTCACACCGAAGCCTTCCGAGTGAACCGCATCATTGAAGACCTTCTCGACCTCTCCCGGCTCGAAAGTGAAGGTCAGCCGGTCCGTGATCCGATTCCCGTGGGTCTCTTTATGGCCGAAGCGATTGAGCGAATCCGTACCGCCGCTGACCAGCGCGGCCTGCGTCTCGCCTTCACCGAACCACCGGTGCCCCTTCTCGTTACGGGTGACCGCCGCCAGTTGGTTTCGGCCATCCACGCCCTCCTCGAGAATGCCGTGACCTACTCCCCCGATGGTGGCACGGTCACCATCGGTGCCGAGCGTGCCGACGGCAGTGACGAGAGCGGGGTTTACGGTCTGGCTCGCATCACGATCTCGGACCAGGGTGTGGGTATTCCCGCGCGCGACCTCGAGCGCATCTTCGAACGGTTCTACCGCGTCGACCAGGGGCGATCACGTCAGACCGGTGGCACTGGGCTGGGACTCTCTATTGTTCGCCACGTCGCCCAAAACCACGGCGGCAACGTCAGTGTCATCTCCCGTGAGGGTGAGGGTTCGACCTTTACGTTGGACCTCCCCCTCACTAGCGCCTAGTGAACCTTCGTGGCTGATCGTCTCCGCGTCTTGTTGGTCGAAGATGAAGAGTCCTTCATTGACGCCCTGACGATTGGTCTCGAGCGTGAGGGCTTCGACGTCGTTTCGGCCGCCGACGGGCAGTTGGCCATGGAGAAGTTTGCGCCCGACCGCTTCGACATAGTCCTGCTCGACTTAATGCTGCCCAAGATGTCCGGACTAGATGTCTGTCGCGCTATTCGTAATCTCTCCGATGTGCCGATCATCGTGGTATCGGCCAAAGGCGAGGAAGTCGATGCCGTTTTGATGTTGGAGATTGGCGCCGACGACTACGTCACCAAGCCCTATCGACTGCGCGAACTAGTGGCTCGGATGCGCGCGGTACTACGCCGACACGAAACAGCCAACACCCCAACGGCCACGGCGATGGCCGTCATTGAAGTCAACCCCGTGCGACTCGAGATAGACACCCGCCGGTGCTTCGTCCGCGGCGAAGAGATCAAACTGCGCAAAAAGGAGTTTGCCCTCCTGACACTGCTCTTGGAGAATGTCGGACGAGTGATGACCCGCGAAGTGCTCATCGACCGCATCTGGGGTTCGGACTACCACGGTGACACCAAAACGCTGGACGTTCACATCAAGCGTCTTCGCACCTTGGTCGAAGAGTCGCCCAAAGAGCCAGTGGTGATCACCACCGTTCGCGGTGTGGGCTACCGCTACGAACGACCTAGCGCTTAGCGAGGGTGGGGCGTCCGGCGAGATAGGGCGCCAGGACGTCAGGCAGCTTCACCGTTCCGTCGGGCTGACGGTAGGTCTCCACCAACGCGGCCCAGATACGGGCCCACGCCAATCCCGAACCATTCACGGTGTGTACGAGGGCCGTTCCCGACTCGGCGCGGTAGCGCACGTTGGCCCGACGGGTCTGGTAGTCGCGGAACCAACTGACCGAAGAAACTTCCAGCCAGCGGTCTACTCCAGGGGTGTAGACCTCGAGGTCGAAGGTTCGTGCCGAGGCCGACCCGAGGTCACCGGCACAGAGATCCAAGAGTCGATACGGCAGTCCGAGCAGCTGTAGGAGTCCTTCGGCCCGAGCCAAGATGTCAGCTTGCGCTTCATCGGCCTGCTCGGGGGTGCAGTAGGCGAAGAGTTCAACTTTTTCGAATTCGTGAACCCGCAGAAGTCCCCGCGTGTCGCGCCCGGCCGCGCCGGCCTCACGACGAAAACACTGTGTGGCCGCGGTAAGGCGCAGGGGTAAATCATCGGCGTTCAAGATTTCGCCGCGGTTCATCGACGTCAGCGGTACTTCACCAGTCGGAATCAGCCAGAGGTTGTCCCGCTCGATGGCGTACATGTCGTCTTCGCTCTTGGGTAGGTGACCCGTCGACATCATCGTCTCGGTGAGGGCCACGCTGGGCGGACGAATCTCTTCGTAGGCATCGGCGTGCGCGTCGAGGGCGAATTGGGTTAGGGCGCGCAGCAGGCGTGAGCCGTCGCCGCGGTAGAGCGGAAACATCGAACCGGCCAACCGGGCACCACTCTCGAGGTCCAAGATGCCGAGCTCCGTGCCGATATCCCAGTGCGCCACTCGCTGGTGATCGCCGTAGGTCGGGAACGAGGCTCCCTGATCCATACCGGGCCACCACTGACGGAGTTCCACGTTTTCTTCTTCACTCAACCCGTCGGGGGCGTCCGGCGAAGGAATGTTGGGCAATTGGAGGTGCAGGGCCCGAACGGTCGACCCGACTTCCTCGGCGCGGGCCGTGGCGGCTCGCTCCTGGTCACCCAGCTGCTTGCTCGCTTCGGCAATTTCATCCCCGCGGGCGGTATCGCCCGAGCGGCGTGCCTCGCCCACCTGGCGAGAGAGATCTTTGACCTGGGCCCGCAGAGCCTCGGCCTCTTGCATCAAGGCGCGGTGTTCAATATCGGCCGCCAGGAGGGCCTGAACCTGGTCGGGCGAGACGCCCCGGCGAGCCAGCGCGGTCATCACATTCTCGGGTTCACGGCGGAGTAAGGCGAGGTCAATCACACCCTAAGACTACGACAGGGGGCCGCAGTGACTAAGTTCGCCACGTGAGTCACGCCATAGAAGTCCGCGACGTCGAGGTCACCTTCGGGGAGACCACAGCCGTTGGCGGCGTCAGCTTTACCGTCGATTTTGGTAGCACGACCGTCCTGCTCGGTCCCAATGGAGCGGGTAAGACGACTACGACCGAGACCCTGCTCGGTTTTCGGCGACCCTCGGTGGGTGACGTGCGCATAACTGGGCTTGATCCCGTGGCCCACCACAAGGAGGTCATCGTCAACGTCGGCGCCCTCCTCCAACGCGGTGGCGTGTGGGCCCCCATGTCACCTCGCGAAGTACTGAACCTCACCGCGACCTACTACCCCGCGGCGCGCGACCCTCGAGAACTGCTCGACCAACTCTCCCTCACCAAGTGCGCCAACACGCCGTGGCGCCGACTCAGTGGCGGTGAGCAGCAGCGGACCCTGCTCGCCCTAGCGCTCCTTGGTCGTCCCCGTGTCCTGGTACTCGACGAACCGACGGCCGCGGTCGACCCCGATGGCCATCGCGTTATTCGTGAAATTCTCCGGGCTGAACGCAGTCGAGGTTGCGCGCTCCTCGTGACTACGCACCAGCTCGATGACGCCGAGGAGCTGGCCGACCACGTCATCATCATGAACGACGGTCGCGTCGTTCAACAAGGAACACTCCAATCGTTTCGTGGAAATCCCGTGACGGTCTTTGAGAGTCGTGAGGGACTAGACGTAGCCACACTCACCAGTCAGTTGCACGCCCCTGTCACCGCTGAAGGCCGTGGCCGGTACCGCGTCGAAGGCCCGGCCCTTGATCTCGTACAACTTCGTGACGCGTTAAATGCGCAAAGTGCCAGTGTGGAGAGTTTCCGCACGCACGCGACGCTGGAAGAGACCTATCTCCAACTGGTGCAGGACGATCGCTCAAAGGACCAATCGTGAGAGCGTGGCAGGCCCAGAGTGCGGCCGAAGTAAAGATGACCATCAAGCGTGGTGAGACGTTGCTACTCACCATTGGCATACCGCTGCTACTACTCATCTTCTTTAGCTTCACGTCGTTCGTCTCACTGCCGGGTGCCAAACGGGTGGACTTCCTCGCACCTGGCATCATCGCCCTCTGCGTGATGTCCACGTCATTGGTCTCGCTCTCGATAGCCACCGGCTTCGATCGTTCCTACGGCGTACTTCGTCGACTCTTTACGACCCCCCTCGGCACTCGCTCGCTCGTAGTCTCAAAGATTGTGGGAGTGGTTGTGGTGGAGCTACTCCAAGTGCTCATTGTGGGCGGCGTCGCGATTGCCATTGGCTGGCGGCCTCACGGGGGCTGGGCCGGGGCGGCGATCTGTCTGCTCGCACTGCTCGTAGCCTCGATTGCCTTCGCCGGCATTGGACTGCTCCTGGCCGGCAACCTCAAGGCCGAGGTGAACTTGGCCGCGGCCAACGGCCTCTACCTGGTGCTCCTGCTCGTAAGTGGCTTTGTGATTCCCGTGACTTCGTTCCCGAGCTTCATGCGCCACGCCGTCATCTTCACGCCCTCAGGTGCGTTGGCCAGTGGACTCCACAACGTGGTCGGCAGTGGTGTCGCCTTCGGGGTGACCAACATCATTTCGCTGGTGGTCTGGGCCGTTATCGCTCCGCTACTCGCGAGCCGGGCCTTTAGTTACGAGTGATTGTTGCGAGCAACTGCGCCGTTCC
>CAFBLN010000013.1_pt1 | contig 24317 bp, 21 predicted proteins | sample 7268151 | NCBI WGS metagenome assembly CAFBLN01 (sample SAMEA6814035, study PRJEB35770) | uncultured Acidimicrobiaceae bacterium | biome: Freshwater; feature: Freshwater reservoir; material: water | place: Czech Republic | collected 2017-05-23 | depth 30m m
CTCGAGAGCAAGAAGATCTCCAAGACCCAGGCCGTAACCAGCCAGCTCGAAATCAGTCACATGAGCGCTGACGACATCCACATCGGACCTAGTGACCACGTGCCGTGGTTGAAGGACCGCAAGTGGTGCTACATCCGCATGGAGGGCCGCAACTTCGGTGACGTTCCCCTCAACCTTGAGCTCAAGCTCGAAGTGTGGGACTCCCCCAACTCGGCCGGTGTCATTATCGACGCCGTCCGTTGCGCCAAGGTCGCCCTCGACCGGGGCATCGGTGGCCCCATCCTCGGACCTTCGGCCTACTTCATGAAGAGCCCACCCGTGCAGTACCACGACGACGTGGCCCACGTCATGGTGGAGGCCTTCGCCGACGCCGGTGCCGACAACCCCATCTGGCCCTAAGTCAGAGTTAGGCAGCTCGCTGCCGACGTTTTGGAACGTACGTGTGAGCATCCCGGTCGCCTCAGGTGGCCGGGATGTTTGCTGTTACGAGCGCTCTTGCCACCAAGCCAATAGGCGTGTGGTGGCCTCTTCTTCACTGATCTCACCCTCTTCGTGGCGAATAGCCAGGAGAAAGTTCAGGGCATCACCGACGGCCCGTGATGGCGTGATGTTCAAAATCCCCATCACCTGATCACCGCTGAGGGCCGGACGCTGTGAGTCCAAGTCCTCTTGTTCGCGTAGTTCGGCGATGCGATCTTCGAGTTCGTTCATTCGTCGATCGAGTTCCTGGGCCTTGCGGCGATTACGCGTGGTGCAGTCACACCGCGTTAGTTCGTTGAGCTCCTCAAGCAAATGACCGGCGTCACGAACGTAACGACGAACGGCGGCGTCGCTCCACCCCATGGCGTAGGTGTGGAAACGCAGGTGCAGCTCGACGAGCAGGGCCACGTCGTCAATCATCTGTTGGCTGTACTTCAACGCGGCCATGCGCTTCTTCGTCATCCGGGCCCCGACGTGGTCGTGACCATGAAAACTCACGCCGTTTTCGGTGAAGGCCCGGGTCTTGGGTTTGCCGACGTCGTGAAAGAGGGCGGCGAGTCGTGTCACGAGATTGGAGGGGCCCTCGGGGAACTCTTCGCTGGGTGCTTGGTGGGTGCGGACCTTCTCCACCACGGCGTAGGTGTGGGTCAAGACATCCTTGTGTTGGTGGATGGGATCTTGCTCCAGGGCCAGTCCGGGCAACTCGGGGAGGAAGTGGGCGGCCAGGCCGGTGCGCACAATGAAGTCCAGACCAATCGAAGGCCGCTTGGTCACCATCAACAGGTCCAGCTCGACACGAATGCGTTCGGGCGAGACGATGGTGATCCGCTCGGCCATCGATGTGGCGGCCGCTTCAATCTCCTGGTCAATCTCGAACTCGAATCGTGAGGCGAATCGTGCGGCTCGCAGCATGCGTAGAGGATCGTCGTTGAACAAGACGGCCGCGTCGATGGGAGTCCGTAACCGCTTGGCGTTGAGGTCGCTCAACCCGTCGGCCGGCTGAATAAGTTCGGGAGTGATCAGATCGAAGGCCATGGCGTTGATGGTGAAGTCCCGCCGGGAGAGATCGACTTCGAGCGAGTCGCCGAAGACGACCTCGGGCTTGCGACTGTGGTCGACGTACTCCTCGGAGCGGAATGTAGTGACTTCAATTTTCTTGCGGTTGCTCTTCAGCTGACCCCCGATGGTGCCAAAGGCTCGTCCCATCTCCCAGGTCGTAGTGCAAAAGGGGGTAATCAGGCGCAAAATATCGTCGGGACGGGCATTTGTCGTGAAGTCAACGTCGTCAGATTCGTGGTTTCCCGACAGAATGGCGTCGCGGACGGACCCACCAACGGCGTAGAGGGAAAAGCCTTCGACCGAAAACGCCTGGGCCAGCGGGCCGTATTCGACCAGTAACTGGTTTAGCCCAGCAAGCGCACTCACGAGTATTGAGGGTAGTAGGACTCGGTGGCGGCATCGTGCGGCACTAAATTCATTCTGCATGCAGTTGCGCTTCTCTCGCGTTTGGCGAGCCTCGAGTGCCGTACTACTAGGAGTGGCGTCCTGGGGTGGGCTTACATCACCGGCGCAAGCCGAGACCCTTCTCCCACGTCTGACGCACCAAGACGCCACCGTGACTGTTGGGACCAACGGCCACGGACACATGCGCGTTGCTCTCCAGGCGGGCGGATCAAACGCCACGGCCAGCGCTCGCATCACCCTCTACCCGGCTCTTCGGACTAGGAGCGCCGTTGAGTCGGTGATTTCTGGCCAGGGACCCGACACGGCCCCGCTCGACTCAACCGGGGCCTTCGTGCTTAATTGCCTCCGCGGCGAGACCGCCACCTTTGACGTCGCCCTGGGCGCGTGGCGCGATAACTACACCCCTTGTGGGTCGGTACGACCCACACTCCACACCAACTGCGGTTCACGCTGCAACGGCGTGTTCCCTCTCCAGTACTCCGTCACCGCGGGTGGGAATCAAGTTTCGATATGGTCGTTGATCACCATTACGAGTGGCACCATTACCCAACCCCTTCGAATCGCCTGGGCGCTCAAGAGTCAGGCGACAACGCAGTCCGAGTGGCGGGCAGCCCGAGAAACGTTGGGCGCACTCGCATCTTCGTCACAGCCGATCACGCTGGCCCTGTCGGCCGATGAACTTCATCACGCCCTCACCAGCACCAATCCCGAAGCCCGCCGTTACGTCACGGCCCTGCAGTCTTTTCTCGAGTCGCCCCAGCATCGAGTGATGGCCACGGGTCCTCGCGCTATGGACTACGGCTCGCTGCGGTCTCAGGGTCTGGGCGTTGATGTCCCCCAACACTTCAACATCATCGAGCAGCTGCTTGCTGAAGTGACTCCCGAAAGTCGCATGACCAATGCCGTCTTCTTGCCCGGCGTCGTAGGCACAGCGTCGGCCACGGCCGTCGACCATCAGGGCCGCCACGTCTTGGTCGTGAGTGAAGAAGCACTTCGTGCCGCCCCTTCTCGCACGCTGAGCTGGGGGACACCCTTTCATCTCGTGGGAGTGCCGGCCAGCGCTCGCGCGCTCGCAGTCGACTCCCCTCTTTCAGCTCTCGCTACTCGCCGCGATATTGAACCCAGTCGCTTGGCCGCACTCACGATGGGCACACTCTCCATGCTCTACTACCAGGCACCCAATGCACGAAGTCCTCGCACCGAAGTCCTAACCACCAGCATCGACCAAGTCTCTCCGACCTTTACCAAACAGCTGGTAGCGGCTTTGGGGGCGTCACCGTTGCTCACCTTGCGCTCGATTGATGCCTCAGCGGACGTTACTCAAATTGGCAAAAACCATTCGCCGTCGCTGCGTAGTTTGACCAGTGCGGCGGCCGCTCCCTGGCGTAGTGCGGAAATCACGACCCTGGCCAAACTCCATCGCGACGCCGTCAGTTTGGTCTCGACCTTTAGTTCGCCCGCACCATTTCTTCGAATCCAAATGGCTCGTCTCCAGGCCGAAGTTGGTAGGAGCTCCCACGCCGCTGGCGTGGCGAACGCACAACGGGTGCTCCACGACGAACTCGCGAATTTTCGCATCGATCAGAGCACGGTTATTTTGGCCTCGGCCTCCGGCACCATTCCCGTTACCCTCTACAGTTCGGCCCCCTACGGCATCACCGGTCTCCTCGGCGTGAAGGCCGATCGGATTGAGTTTCCTCAAGGCCAGACGTTTGCCGTGGGCATCCTGACGCAAACAGCTTCGATTCCCATCAGTGCCACCATGACGAGCGGCACCTCATCTCTGATGACAATCAGGCTGACCACGACCGACGGTCGAGTGGTCCTAGCCACGGGAACCATCCAGGTGCGCTACACCGCCGCATCCGTGGTGGGCTACGCCCTCTCGGCCGGATCACTGCTCATCATTGCGTGGTGGTGGTGGCGGACCTCACGCCGTAAGCGTCCGGGTCGAGGCACCCCGTGAGCACGGTGCGGCGTCGCGTCGTGACCCTCGCGTCGGGCACCATGATCTCTCGCATAAGTGGACTGTTGCGAACCCTGGTACTCGCGTACGTCTTGGGCTTTACTCCCCTCGCTGACGGATTCAACCTCGCCAACACCATCCCGAACTCGCTCTACGACCTCGTCTTGGGGGGCGTCATTGGCGCGACATTTCTTTCAGTCTTCGTGCAACGCATCACCCTCGACGGTGAGCGCAAGGCGTGGCGTTCAATTTCCAGCGTGGTCACCCTGACGTTGATTGTTTTGTCGGTGGCCACCGTACTGACGTGGATCTTCGCCCCCGCCATCGTGGACGCCATGACCGCCTTCAATCATCTCGATCCCCGGCGAGATGCGATCATTTTGCAGCACCAACGAGAGGTGGCAACCACCTTTCTCCGCTGGTTTACCCCCCAGATATTTCTCTACGGCATCTTGTCGCTCAGTGGAGTACTCCTACAGATTCGCCACAAGTTTGGCGCCGTCAGTTACGCCCCCATCGTCAACAACGTGGTGGCCATTGCCGTTTTGATCTGGTTCCACTTCGCGGTGCCCTCTCCCACCGTGAGCTCCGTCCTCGGGACGCAGGAGCTCACGCTGCTGGCCCTCGGCACCACGCTCGGACTCGTCGCCCAATTCATGGTGTTAGTACCGTCCTTGAGCTCGAGTCGATTGGGTCGCGTGCGACTTCGGTTGGACCTGCGCGATGAGGCCGTTCGCGGTGTCCTGCGACTGGGCGGATGGACCATCCTCGTTGTCATCGCTAACCAGGTCGCCCTGTACGTCGTATTAGCGCTGGCCTTCGGCGTTGGTGGCAGCGGACCGGTATCGGCCTACACCTACGGCTGGGCCTTTATGCAGATGCCCTTCGCCGTAGTGGTGACCAGCATCCTGCAGGCCGTCAACACGGACCTGATTGCGCTCTACACCTCCAATGATCGTCCCGGCTACAGCCAGCGACTCAGCGACGCTCTGCGCACCTCGCTCACCGTGGTGCTACCCGTGGCCGCACTCATGGTTATTTTGGCTCAACCCATCGTGGCCCTCCTGCTGAATCACGGTGACGGATCCGTGAAGCTCGAGGCGGGCGTCGTTCTCGCCGTCTTGGCGACCGGGCTCCCGGGCTACACGGTCTTCCAGGTGATTATTCGCGGTCTTCAGGCCCAGCAGCGCGGAGCCGATATCTTCGGGCTCTACGCCTTTCAGAATCTCGGCACCGTGGCGTTGGCCGCCACCATGGGGCGCCACTCCCTTGGCGCCCTCATCAGCGCCATCTCTATTTCCTACACCGTGGCCGCGGTGGCGGGTCTCGCCGTCATGCACCACCGGGAGACCAGTGTGGCGGCCGTGTTCGCAGAGCCCCTCCTCCGCCGTCTCGTTCTTGCCTCGATCACTTCGGCCCTGGCCACAGCCGTGACCTACAGCTTCATGGGGTCGACTTCGGGAATGGGGCTCGCCCTGCGAACCGCACTCGCCGCTACTACTGGACTACTCGCCTTTCTCTTCTTTTTCCGGCATGAATTGCGAAAGTCCGACATCGGTGCCCTCGTTCGTGGGAAGGTGTAGGCACGCCATTTTTAGGAGGGCTCCATGGCCACTATTCGTGTAATTACTGACAGCGCCGCTGACCTACCACAGGAGATTGCCAACCGCCTAAAGATTGACATCGTGCCACTATCCGTTCGCTTCGGCGATCAGGAGTTCGTTGACGGTAAAGATCTCACCCCTGCGGAGTTCTGGGTTAAGTGCAAGGCCTCGGCCGAGTTGCCCGAAACGGCCGCGCCATCTCCCGGCGCCTTTCAAGAGGCCTACCTCAAGGCCAAGGCCGAGGGCGCTGACGGCGTCGTGGTGGTCGCCCTCTCATCGGACCTCTCCGCCACCCACCAGTCGGCCACCCTCGCCGCTCAGGCCGTGGCCGACCAGATTCCCGTCAAGATCGTTGACTCGCGCGCCGTGACGATGGCCGAAGGAATGATTGCCATCGATCTCGCCGAGCGCGCCGCCGCCGGAGCTTCGTTGGAAGACCTCGTGGCCCGGGGCACGGAACTGGCGGGCAAGGTCGGGGTCTGTGGCACGATCGACACCCTGGAACACCTCATTAAGGGTGGGCGCCTCAAGGGGGCTAAGGCCATCTTCGGTTCGATGCTCTCCATCAAGCCACTCCTAGAACTCCAAGGGGGCCTCGTCGCCGAAGCGGGACGAGCGCGCACTCGTACGAAGGCTTTCGCGGCCCTCGTTGCTTCGGCTAAAGCGGCTGGGCCCATTGACCGTATTGCGGTCACCCACGGAGCCGCTGCTGATGTTGACGTCATAATCACCATGCTGAAGGAAATTCCTAGTGTCCACGAGCTCATCGTGGGTGACATGGGACCCACCGTGGGCACCCACGGTGGACCGGGCATCGTCGGCCTTGCTTGGATTCGCAGTTAGGCCAACTCGCCGACAGGTAAGTTTTCTCTATGGAGAACAAGCCGGACCGAGTTCCCGATTCAATCGATAAAGCCTTTGGTCTGCTCGATCACGCGCTGGATGTCTTTCACGACAAGGTACTGCGGCCTATTTTCTTAGCCGCGCGGACTATCGCCTTTGGCTTCGTCCTCGTAAGTTTCGGGGTCGCCGTCTTCGTGGCCCTACTCGTTGGTGTCGTCCGTCTTCTCAATATCTACTGCTTTGCCGGTAAGGAGTGGTTGAGCTACCTCGCCCTCGGCTCCGTCTTGCTCGGCAGTGGCCTCATCGTTTGGCGTTCGCGCAAACCAGTTCCCCAAAGGAAGTCCAAGTGACTCACACCCAGGTTCTCATCATCGGTTCCGGCCCCGCTGGACTCACCGCCGCCATCTACGCGGCCCGGGCCCAGCTCACCCCAATCGTTATCGAGGGTGAGCCCTCTTCCACTACCGACCAACCCGGTGGCCAACTCATGTTGACGACCGATATTGAAAACTTCCCGGGATTCCCCGAGGGCATCACCGGTCCCGAACTGATGGGCAACATGCGGGCCCAGGCCGAACGCTTCGGTGCCGACCTGCGAGTAACCAAGGTGCAAAAACTTGACCTCTCCAAGCGTCCCTTTACGGCCTGGTTAACCGACGATGTCGAGCCCAGCATCACGGCTGATTCCGTCATTGTCGCCACCGGTGCTCGCTCGCTCATGCTGGACGTGCCTGGCGAAGAACGCCTGTTTTCCAAGGGAATCTCGGTCTGTGCCACCTGCGACGGCTTCTTTTTCCGGGGTCAAGACATTGCGGTCGTTGGTGGTGGTGACTCGGCCCTCGAGGAGGCCACCTTCCTCACCCGCTTCGCCAACACGGTCACGTTGATTCACCGACGTGACTCCCTACGAGCCAGCAAGATCATGCAGGAGCGAGCCCTCGCGAACCCCAAGATTCAGTTCGCGTGGAACTCACAGGTCAAAGAGATTCACGGTGAGGACAAGGTGTCTGGCGTGGAAGTTGTTGACACCGTGACGGGTGAGACGCGCATGATCGACGTGACCGGAGTCTTCATCGCCATTGGCCACGTCCCGAACACGACCGTGGTCGACGGTCAGGTAGATCTGCACGAGAACAACTACGTGGCCACCGGTCCCGGTACCTACACCAGCATTGAAGGTGTCTTCGCCGCCGGTGATATTCAAGACCATCACTACCGTCAAGCCATTACTTCAGCCGGCTCGGGTTGCATGGCCGCCATTGATGCCGAACGTTGGCTCGAGTCGCAGAGCTAAGCGCATTCCGGGCCATCCATAGTTGGTAGCGTGAGACCAACGGAGGTGCACTATGAGTGACCAGATTCAGAACCTGACCGATGCAACATTTGACGAAGTAATTGGTTCAGCCGATAAGCCAGTTGTTGTCGACTTTTGGGCCGACTGGTGCGGCCCTTGCAAGCAGATTGCCCCGATTCTCGAAGAGTTCGCCACCGAGCAGAGCGAGCGCTTCACCATCGCCAAGCTTGACGTGGACGCCAACGTCGCCATCGCCACGAAATACGCCGTTATGAGTATTCCCACTCTCCTGATTTTCAAGGACGGACAAGTGGTTGGTCGCTTGGTCGGCGCCAAGCCCAAGGGTGCCATGCTCTCTGAGATCACGGCAGTTCTCTAACAATTACCACGCCCGGGTCTTTTTCCATTGGTGATCGTTCGCCGGAAATCGCGGTAATTCGCGACCGTTTGGCGGCCCTCGGTTACGAAGTCGTACCTGGCGACGCCTATGACGCCGACGTTGTGCGGGCCGTTCAGGCATTTCAGGTTGAACGGGGCCTCGCCCTTCGCGACGGGATCGACGCCACTACCTGGCTGGTGCTTGAGGAAACCTCGTGGCAGCTAGGTAGCCGCCTTCTCTTTGTTGGCAGTCCCTATCTGCGTGGTGATGACGTCGTCATGCTCCAGCAGTCACTCTCCCTCCTAGGGTTTGACCCGGGTCGAGTTGATGGGATTTTTGGACCCCTAACCGAAACGGCCCTCGCCGACTTTCAGGCCAATGTCGCCCTAACCCCCGATGGCACGCTGACGATGGCCACCCTTCGTGAGCTCGAACGGCTGGCCCCGCGTGACACCAACCGCCGAATGGTCTCGGAGGTTCGCCAACGAGTTGATCTCATTCGTGAAGCCACGACCCGGCGCGTTGGACTCGGTGGGCACTCCCCCTTGTTAGAGCGGGTGGCCGCAGAAATCAGCGAAACTGGCTTAGAGGTGGTGGTGCTTTCGGGCAGCGACGAGGAGCAGGCCGAGATGGCAAACGATACTGCGGTCGGCGTCGCACTCTTTCTTTCCGAGCGGGCCGAATTCCCCGTATCACGCGTGTACTTCTACGAGTCCTACCGATTCAGATCGCTCCACGGAGCCGAGATGAGCGCAATCATCGCACAAGCGCTCGGTGTTGAGGCTTCCGGGATGGGATTGCCCGTTCTGCGCCAGACGACGATGACGGCACTGGCAATTACGCACCCGCAACTCTCTACATCGCAGGAAAATACGCTAATTAAAAGTGTTTCGGCTTCGTTGGCCGTACTTTTCAACAAGTAATTAATTTTATCAGCAAACTCTCAATGGAGAATGCGCCTTAAATTAGGGATTTAACGGCTTACGGTAACCTTAACCCACAAGTTAACCCACAACCTGTGTGAAACTTTAGGTTTATGTTGAGGTTTAGAGTTGAGACTACTTGCTCTTCACCATGGCGAGATAGATTCGCTCTAAATCACCCAAGTCGGCGAAGTCAATCACCATTCGGCCCGTCTTGCCCTTGAGATCAATGTGCACTCGAGTTTCGAGTAACTCCTCAAGGAGGTGTTCGAGTTCGACAATGGCCGCATCGGGCACCGGGCGAAGAATCGGCTTAGTTCCGGCTCCTCCCCCAGCGGTGGCGCCGGTTCCAGGCGACGTGGTGGTCGGCTTAACTACCAGCGTCTCCTTAACCAGCTCCTCGGTTGCACGGACTGAGAGCTCACCCGCCACAATCTTCTTCACGAGAGCATCTTGCGTTTCGATGTCTCCAATGCCCAGTAGGGCTCGGGCGTGACCCGCAGAAATTGAACCAGTCATGACGGCCTTTTGGGCAGCACTGCCGAGATTCAAAAGGCGCAAGGTGTTGGAAATCGTGGCCCGGTTCTTGCCAACGCGAGTGGCTATCTGCTCGTGGGTGAAGTTGAAGTCATCGATCAGCTGCTGGTAGGCGGCGGCCTCTTCTAGGGCGTTGAGGTCTACGCGGTGCAGATTCTCGACGATGGCCCGCTCTAGGCTCAGCGTGTCATTCACATCAGTCTGCACAAATGCTGGAATCGTTGCGAGGCCCGCGAGTCGCGAGGCGCGCCAGCGGCGCTCACCGGCCACGATTTCGAAGGTGTCTGACTCCCCCTCTACTGGGCGCACCAAGATGGGCTGAATCACACCAACACCCTTAATGGATTCAGCCAATGCCTTCAGTGGTTCATCTTCGAAACTCTGGCGGGGTTGAAACTGGTTAGGGCGAATGGAGCTCAGGGCGATTTCCTGCAGGGGGCCCACAATCGTCGTCGCTGATTCGGTAATCTCCGTGGGCTCGCCCTCCGGGATAAGGGCGCCGAGCCCCCGTCCAAGTCCGGTCTTTCTAGCCATTGAGGATCTCCTTTGCTAGCTCCACGTAGGCAGTAGCACCCTTGGAGTTTGGATCAAATACGGTGATGGGTTGACCAAACGAGGGCGCTTCAGCCAGTCGAACGGTACGGGGGATACGGGTCTTGCAAATCTCATTCGGGAACACTCGCTCCACTTCCTTGGCCACTTCCATGGTCAGGGTGGTGCGGGGGTCGTACATCGTCAGAACAACTTTAGAAATCTTCAGGTTGGGGTTCAAGTTCTTTTGAACCAGGGTCACGATCTTCTGGAGTTGTGTCAGACCCTCTAGGGCGTAGAACTCACACTGCATTGGCACCAAGATATCCGTCGCTGCGGCGAAGGCATTAATCGTGATAAGCCCCAGCGATGGGGGGCAGTCAATAAAGACGTAGTCAAAGTCACCGCCGAGAGAACCGATGGCCTTCTTCAGGCGAAGTTCGCGGGAAATCACTGCGGTCAGCTCCTGCTCAACAGCAGCCAAGTTCAGATCAGCTGGTGCTACAAAGAGATTTGGGTAGCCCGTTGGCTCCACGACGTCCATCAGAGATACTTCGTCATTAAGCAGAACGTCATACATCGAGTGTTCAAAGCGGTGGGGATCCACGCCCACACCAGTAGTGGCGTTGCCCTGGGGGTCAAGGTCGATCAATAAGACGCGCTGACCCATCGCTGCAAGGGCTGCACCGAGCGAGATTGTGGTGGTGGTCTTACCAACCCCACCCTTTTGATTCGCTACGGCAAAGACCTTCGTGGTCGAAACCTCTGACATGATCCTCATTCCTCGTTGCCTACGCAACCCGAGCCGACACTTCGCAGTACCTAGTCTGCCCGCGAAAAGCCCTTCCGTCAAGTCTTTCCTCGAACTTGCCCTGAAACTAACGTTTCACGTGGAACATTAGACGTCGTTCCCATCGTAGTTTCACGTGGAACGTAGGGATGCTGATCAAAGGGAGATCAAGGGAGCTGACCGGTAGTCAGATTACAGACGCAGCCCCGCCGAGCGCGGCAGAGCGAATGTTTCACGTGGAACACCCCTGGGGCCACTGGGGGCACTACCCGTCAGATGACTTCTCCACATTCCACGTGAACGATCTGGAGGTCGCCCCTCCGGGGGTTGGCAGAACCTCCTGGAATCGTTTCACGTGGAACATCCGAACTGGTGGCCGTAGGGGTAGAAGGGTCTCGAGGCGGGGCTCGAATGTTTCACGTGGAACACCCCAGGGGGCACTGGGGGCACTACCCGTCAGATGACTTCTCCACATTCCACGTGAACGATCTGGAGGTCGCCACTTCGGGGGTTGGCAGAAACTCCTGGAATCGTTTCACGTGGAACATCCGAACGGGTGACCGTGGTGGTAGGAGGGTCTCGAGGCTGGGCTCGAATGTTTCACGTGGAACACCCCTGGGGCCACTGGGGGCACTACCCGTCAGATGACTTCTCCACATTCCACGTGAACGATCTGGAGGTCGACACTTCGGGGGTTGGCAGAAACTCGTGGAATCGTTTCACGTGGAACATCCGAACGGGTGACCGTGGTGGTAGGAGGGTCTCGAGGCTGGGCTCGAATGTTTCACGTGGAACACCTACGACCAGATCGGTCGCTTTCCGGGGATCCCATTATCACGAGGGTAGAGCGGGGGAGTCGGAGCGATTTTCTCAATCACCACAAAATGGTGCGAGGTGGCCACGAAGCCGGCGATACGGAGGCCCAGTTGGTCCAGCCCAGGCTTGTTCCATCGAGACTGACTATCGGGATCTGGCGGCTCGGACACGATAATGAGCCCACCCACAGATACATAACGGACTGCACATTCAGCCGCTGCTGAGGGGGCACCGAAGGATCTCATTACCAGTAGTTCGAATTTACCGTCGAGATCAGACTCGCGGGCTAGCTCCTCGGCACGGCCACACCGCACCGAGATGTTCTGCGGTGCATTGGGATACTCCAAATACTCCTCGAGGGAACGGCAGCGCTTTGCCATCGAGTCCAAGAGGACGGTCGGGCATCCCCACTCTTCGGCGAGGACGACGCCTGGTATGCCTCCGCCGGATCCCAGGTCAATGAGAGAAGCTGGGGGAGAGGAACGGTATTCATTCCAGGCTGCTCGGAAACCCCGGCTGTGTTCTATATGGGGGGCTATCTCACCCGGTCCTAAAAAGCCTCGCGCCCTCGATTCCTCGAGGGCGCGAGTTAACCATTCGTTTTGCACACTTCTATTATGCCGGAGCGATTACCACAAAACGGCGAGGCTCTTCGCCTTCCGATCGAGTAACGATTCCTTCAACGCCCGTAAGGCCGTCGTGGATGGCCTTACGGTCAGCTGGCGACATTGGCTCCAGGGCGCGCTCTTCACCAGTCTCGACAACCTCTACGGCAATCTGCTGACCAAAGCGAGCGAGGGCGGCAATGCGGCGCTCACGGTACTGGGCAACATCGACCAAGATACGGTCGGTGCGGCCCGGGCTCTTCGCCTGGACAACTGTGCGGGTGACCTCCTGGAGGGCCTGCAGCGTGGTGCCGCGGGGTCCAACCAAGATGCCTAGCTCGCTCGCCGGGTTGGCGTTGATTGCCAATTCCACCGTCTCAGCATCAATCTCTCGGACTGATACTTCCGCCGTCAGCTCCATTGCTTCGAGAAGTCCGGTAAGGAACGTCTTTGCAATTTCAGCCTGTTCAGCCAGGGTTATTCCTTCTGCCATGGTGTCCTCCTTCGAGGGCTTGTTTGAGGTCTTAGGTTGTGCCGCCCGAGGAGGGCGTGCTTCGTTCCGTGGAGCACGGGGCTTGTCTGACTGCTCGCTCTTCGCAGGCCGCTCGGAGCGCTCAGATCGCTTGCGACCCTCGCCACCTTGACGACCAGCTCGCTTGGGGCGTGGGATATTGGGGCGAACCCGTGCGCGGACACGTGCCTCACCCTTGACGCGGCCAAACAGTCCTGGCTTCGGTTCTTCGAGTACTTCGACGTCGGCGTCACTGGCGCCTACCCCGAGAATCTGGAGGGCACGCTTAGTGGCCTCTTCTAATGATTTTCCTGTGGTTTCTACCCAATCCATGGTTTATCGTTCCTTTCGCTGACGCTTCGACTTGGAGCGGTTTGCTTGAGACTTGAGGGTTTCGGCCTCAGTCTCAGTTACTGCATTCTTTTCGGGTGGCTTCGAGAGACTTGGAATCTTTCGCTCTTTGGCTTTACCCGGACTAGACACACCCACACGGAACATGATGTCCTGTGTGGCGATTCGAATCATTGTGGACACAACCATGTAGAGCACCACGGCTGCGGGAATGATGAAGTAGAAGTACGCAAACAGGATTGGCATCAGCTTCTGGATGCGCTGCTGCTGTGACGGCATCTCCTGGCCCGTCTTCTTGTTGCGGTTGTTGATCTGAGCCATCTGGAAGTACTGGAGACCAACGGCTAAGGCCACCATTATAAAGAACGGAATTGCAGCAAAAAGAGTTGCGTGATGGTCAAGCGGCTTAAGGGCCATGTCCATGCCAAAAACATCAATTTTCCCTTTTGATGCAATCAAATCCCGGTACATATTCGAGCCGTGTGGAATGTACTTAGGCGCTGCCTGCTTTATGGGGTCCAGGGCGGAAAGGCCGCGGATGACCGAGTACAAGATGAAGAGGAAAGGGGCCTGCGCCAGCACGGGGAAGCAGCTGCTGAGGGGGTTGGTGCCGTGCTCTTTATAGAGACGCATCATCTCTTCGTTCATCTGGGCGCGGTGTTCAGGGCCCTTGTACTTCTGCTGTAGTTTCTTAAGTTCTGGCTGCAGTGCCTGCATGGCAATCATTGAGCGGGTGCTCTTCACCGTCAAGGGTGTCAAAACACCCATAATCAAGATGGTTAACAGGGAGATCGCGACCCCGTAGTTGGGGATGATCTGGTAGAACTGGGCCAAAAGCCACCCAAATAGCTTGAAAATAGGGCTGAAAAAGTCGCCGACGGACTTTACGATGCCTGAAGAAGCTGCGAGAATCATTGAACTTCGCTCCGTTTCGGTAGGGGAACAAGGTCCACGCCATGTGAACCAAAGGGATTACAGCGCAAAATACGACGTGTCGCCAGGTAGCTACCGCGCAGTGCACCATGGGTTTCGACGGCCTCGATGGCGTAGGTCGAGCAGGTGGGGTAGTACCGACAGGGGCTCGGGCGACCGGCGGTGAGGTGTTGGTAGCCGCGGACCAGGGACCGAAGACCCCGGGCGACACCGCGCAGCTCAGGCCGCGGGGAGTCCATCAAGGGCTCGGTTGAGATGAGTTCGGAGATCGTCATAGGAGAGTAGGTCGGTACCAATACCGCACTTGATCAGGTAAGTTCCAGGTTGCAGGGGAGTAGAAAGCTCCGCTATGAGGGATCGGAGGCGGCGGCGGATTCGATTACGAATCACCGCATTGCCCACGTGCCGCCCAATGGCGTACGCCACTGCTGCCGGTTGTGGAGAGGCTACGAATGACAGCCGAAGCGGCCCACTTTTACCCCGGTAATCAGGGGTTTTAAAGGCTGCAAACTGCCGACGGAGCTGGACCCGTTCCGGCACGCCCAGACTAAACCGTCAACTCGTGGCGGCCCTTGTCGCGGCGGGCCTTCAAAATGGCTCGGCCAGCCTTAGTGCTCATGCGGGCACGGAAACCGTGGGTTCGCTGGCGCTTTCGCTTGTTTGGTTGGTAAGTACGCTTCACAAAAACCTCTATTCGATCTTGGGCAACCAGTACCTGTGCTGACCCCGGGGGTCGGGCACCGATGCCACGGCGAACAGTCTATCCCACTACCGCACCGTCTTTTGGCGAGGTCGACTGGAAAGGTGTATCGTGACCGTTCCAAAGGTGCAAAACGCGCCTTCGGCGGGTCTCGTGGCCTGTTGATAACTGTATTTTGAACGTCGTGGGAGGACAGGGTGTTAGAGGGACAGGAGGTGTACCAAGAATGGCGACAAGCCGTTCAGAATAAGGTGCCTGCCCCTGCTTGGAACGCGACGCTCAGCGCCATCAAGTTTGTGGATTACGGACAAAACATCCTGTCGATTGGCGTTCCGAGCCAGGTTCAGTCCAACCAAATCAATAACCGCCACCTGCCACTTCTCGAGCAGGAATTGCGAACCATCGTGGGCCCTCAGGGCTCAATTCGCATCACCATCCACGACAGCTTTGACTCGCAGGTAACCATGGCACCCCCTGCTACCCCCACCACACCAGTGGTGACCTTCACGCCTGCTACCCCCAAGGTTGGTAGGGGCCAGAGCCTCGATCCCCGTATGACGTTTGAAACCTTCGTGATCGGTGGTTCCAACCGCATGGCTAAGGCCGCGGCCGAGTCGGCCGCCGAGCGGCCCGGTCGTGAGTACAACCCCCTCTTTATCTACGGAAAGTCCGGGTTAGGTAAGACCCACCTGCTCCACGCCATTGGTAACTACGTACAGCGTCACTGGCCCGAAAAGGAAGTTCTCTACGTCACTACCGAGACGTTTCTTAACGACTTCATCCGTTCCGTGCGCGAACAGAGCCAGATTGCGCTCCACGAGCGGTATCGCTCAGTCGACGTCTTACTCATTGATGACATTCAATTCATGATTCCTCGCGGTGAGGGTTTTCACGAAAACGTCTTCCACACCTTTAATACCCTCCACGGTGCCGGTAAGCAGATCGTTTTAACCTCGGACCAATCCCCTCGGGATATGGACAAGCTTCAGGAACGCCTCCGTTCGCGTCTCCTTCAGGGTCTCATCGTTGAAGTGGGCCAGCCTGACCTCGAAACGCGCATCGCCATCCTTCAAATGAAGGCCGAGCGTGAAAACGTCGTGATTCCTAACGACGTCATTGAATACATCGCCAATCGCGTTCGTGACTCAATTCGTGAGCTCGAGGGCTCCATCACCATGCTGCGGGCCCACTCCCAGCTGGCCGAAGAGAAGATCACTCTGGAATTCGCCAAGAGCCACCTGGGCGGCCTCGGACGGGACCAGATGGTACTGAAGCCCCAGCACATAATCGATACAGTGGCTGGCCATTTTGGCTATTCCGCCTTGGAATTGAGGGGGCCCCGGCGTATTCGCCCCTTAACTCACGCCCGTCACATTGCGATGTATCTCGTACGTGAGATGTTGCCCCAATCTTCATACCCGGTGATTGCCAAGGAATTTGGCGACCGCAACCACACATCAATCATCAGCGCGGTAGAGAAGATCAAAGGTGAGATGGTTTCTGACCGGGAACTCTCTCAGGTCATCATTGGGCTCACCAATGAGATCACCAATTCAATCGACTAGGAAAGTAGGGGACAAAGCTGCGGAGAACCTGTGGACGGCTTGGGAATAAATACCTAGTAATCCACATGAAGTGAGACTTAGGAGATGAGAGTTGAAAGAGTTAGACACACCGGTGTCACTTTTGAACCTCATACTTGAACTAGTCCTATCAGGAAAATCGGAAAACAACCCGCAATCCACAGGGCTGCTACTACTAAGTACTTCTTTTTAGACAAAATCCCCATAGCCTCAGTCCCAAGGAAGGGAACGACATGAAGTTCAAATCAGAGAAGGATGTCTTCGTCGAGGCGCTCGCCACCGCGAGTCGCGTCGTTGGCCGGACCTCCGGTGCCACCCAGGGAATCCTTTTGGCGCTCACCGGCAACCAACTATCTGTCACCGGTACCGATCTCGACACCACCGCCCGCGTGAGTCTCGACGTCATCGGTCATGAAGATGGTGCAGTTGTTGTGCCCGCCCGCCTCTTAGTTGACGCCGTACGCCTTTTGGATGCCGGTGCTGTCACCGTGGAGTCCAAGGACGACAAAGTTGAAGTCAAGCTCGGCAAGGCGAATTACTCGCTTCGCACGTACGCCCTCGTGGACTTTCCCAAGTTGCCCCAAGTACCAGCAGCCGCGGCGCAGCTCGCCGCACTGGATTTCATCGAAGGCCTTAGTCAGGTGGTTCGCGCCTCATCAAATGACGACGCCCGCCCCCTGTTGACCGGAGTGCTCTTCACAAATGAGGGCGGCACCGTTCGCATGGTGGCCACCGACTCGTACCGACTCGCCGTTCGGGACCTCATGAGTTCACAGAAGTTGCCAACTGATGATGATCTTCTAATCCCCTCGCGCGCACTCTCTGAACTACAGCGCGCAGCATCCAACTTGCCAGTCGACAGCACCATTGGTGTCGCTGTCTCCGACGCTGAAGTTACGTTCGTCGCGGGGAATACGAGTATCTCCACGCGGTTGATCGACGGAAACTATCCGGACTACCGCCCACTGATTCCACCGAACTATCCGAACCAACTGCGCGTCGGTAAGGACACGTTCCTCAGCTCACTTAAGCGCATGAAGGTCCTAGCCAAGGATCCCACCTCTTCGGTACGGCTCACCATGAACGATCGCAGCATTGACATCACGACGCAAAGCGCCGATCAGGGTGTGGTGGTGGACAGTGTGGATGCTGACTACAACGGCGAAGAGATCACCATCGCCTTTAACCCCTCGTATCTCATGGAGGGTGTTGAGGCCGTTCCGGGTGACGAGGTCATCTTGGAGATGACTGATGCCAGCCGCGCCGCCATGTTGCACGGGGTGGAGGACACGAATTTCCGTTACCTCCTTATGCCCGTTCGCGTTCAGTAATTCGCGCCACTTCGGTGGGACTCGTTGAACTCCAACTAACAAACTTTCGGGTCTTTGAAAGTCGCCACGTCACCCCTCCGGCCGATGCGGTAACCGTCTTCCTGTCGCCCAATGGCACGGGAAAGACCTCCATTCTCGAGGCCGTTTTCGCTCTGGCGACCGGGGGCTCGTTTCGAACGACGTCCGCGAGCGACCTACTCCGTACGGGATCAGATGCGGCGTCGGTGCACGGCCTGGCCTTCCAGGGAACCAGGCGACTGGACATGAAGCTCCAGCTAAAGCGTGGTGTCCGTAACGTCACGAAACGGCTCACTATTAACGAGCAGCGACCCCAGACCTACGCCGATATCTACGATGTCTTTCCCGTCACCATCTTCACCCCCGAAGGCGTCGACATGGTTCGCCGCGAGCCGAGCGGCCGACGAGATTTCCTCACCCGACTCATCGTGAACCTTGACCCTCGCACCAGCGACGTCGTGGAACGATTCGAGCGAGTGTTGCGTCAGCGCAACGCCCTTCTCAAATCCCTCGGCGGGGAATTGCCCACCGCCATGCAGCGAGACGAATTGGATATCTGGACCTCGGAGTTCGTGGACGTAAGTGAACTACTAGTCGGGGCGAGGGAAAAAGTATTGACACCACTCGCCGAACTCACCGCGTCCTACTACGAAGAGATTGCCGGTGGTAGTGGTGACGTCGGTCTCTCGTACGAGCGATCGTGGACCGACGAACTAGCCCCCTCGCTCGATGCGGCATTTCGAGACGATCGCTACCGCGGTCACACGACGGTCGGTCCACACCGAGACGACATTCGCATTACCCTCGACCAACGAGATGCCCGACGCCAGGCTAGCCAGGGCGAACAGCGCAGCGTGGCCCTCTCGATGTTGCTCGCCGGCGACGCCCTCGTGCGAAGGGAGCGCGACATCTCCCCGCTGCTGATGCTCGACGATGTCTTTAGCGAACTCGACCCCATTCGCTGTTCTCGCCTCCTGCACCTACTTCCATCAGGACAAACGCTAGTAACGACGGCCTCGCCGCTCCCACAAGAGCTGCTCCCCGCCGTCATCATTGATCTTTCGAAGGGGGAGTAGTGGCCAAGCGATCTAGCGAGCCAGAAAAACTCGGGCAGACTCTCCGCGGACTTATTGGTCGTTTTCAACACGTCGATTTATCGGTGATGGAAACAATCCTGCTTCGCTGGCCCGACCTTGTCGGGGGAGTCCTCGCGGAACGATGCCACCCCGAAGTGGTCCGAGACGGCGTGCTCCACGTTCGCGTTCCGACGGGCGCCTACGCCCAAAAATTGAGCCACGAAGAGCAGCGAATTCTGGCCGCCCTGAGCGACCTGGGGGCGTCAGCACCTACGGGAATTCAGTGCGTCGTCCGTGGATAATTCTCTCAAAAAACTTGGTCCAACCGACCATTAGGACCACCGTTTGTCACACGCCAACCGGTAGGATTTAGGGCAGTCCGAACCCCATTGGCGTGCGGACTCGCGTGAGAGTTTTTTGTCGAAAGGAATGTTTCGTGGCCGAAAAGACCAAGGGGTCCGCTAGCTACGGAGCGAGCGACATCACCGTCCTCGAAGGCCTCGAACCAGTACGCGTTCGACCTGGCATGTACATCGGATCGACCGGCCCCGCCGGTCTCCACCACTGTGTCTGGGAAATCGTTGACAATGCCGTTGACGAGGCCATGGCCGGGTACTGCACCCGAATTGATGTGACCCTGATGGCCGACGGTGGTTGTCAGGTAAGTGACGACGGTCGCGGTATTCCCGTCGACGAGCACCCCTCCTACCCCGGTAAGTCGGCGGCGGAGATTGTCTACACCGTCCTGCACGCCGGCGGAAAGTTCGGCGGTGGGGGATACAAGGTCTCCGGTGGTCTGCACGGCGTTGGTGCCTCGGTCGTAAACGCCCTCTCGACGTCCCTGAAGGTCGAAGTGGACCGCAACGGTGACCATTACGTCCTTCAGTTTCTCGACGGCGGTAAGCCCCAGGGCAAGATTAAAGTCACCGGTTCGGCACCACGTGGTCGTACCGGCACCACCGTTACCTTCTACCCCGACCCCACGATTTTCGAAGAGGTCGACTTCCGGGCGCAGACCGTCACGGAACGACTGCAGATCATGGCCTTCTTGAACAAGGGTCTCGAGATTCGCTTCACCGATGAGCGCAAGGGCCGCGAACAAAAAGAGACGTTCAAGTACAACGGTGGAATCATCGACTACGTCCGCCACCTCAACTCCTCAAAGGAGTCCCTCTTTAAGAAGGTCGGCTACTTCGAACAGGCGGAAGAGACACAAGAGGTCGAAGTGGCCTTCCAGTGGAACTCTGGTTACTACGAGAGCATTCACTCGTTCGCCAACGGAATCTCGACCACCGAAGGTGGAATGCACGAAGAGGGCTTCCGTAAGTCGGTCACCAACGTGGTGAACCGCTACGCCAAGAAGCGCAACCTGCTCAAGGAAAAGGACGAGAACCTCCTCGGCGAAGACATTCGCGAAGGCCTGACCTGCATCATCTCAGTTCGACTGGCCAATCCGCAGTTCGAAGGACAGACCAAGGGCAAGCTCGGCAACGTCTCGATACGTTCACTCGTTGAGCGCGCCACGAACGAAAAAATGGCCGAGTGGATGGAAGAGAATCCCAAGGAAGCTGGCCAGATTGTGAGCAAGGCCGTTCAGGCGGCCCGTGCGCGCATGGCGGCCCGCCAGGCCCGTGATCTCACTCGCCGCAAGAGCGCCCTCGACGGCGCTGGACTGCCGGGCAAGCTCGTGGACTGCTCGTCACGTGATGCTCGCGAAACAGAACTCTTCATCGTGGAAGGTAACTCGGCCGGTGGTTCGGCCAAGGACGCCCGAGACCCTCGACTGCAGGCAATCTTGCCAATCCGTGGAAAGATTTTGAACGTCGAGAAGGCTCGCGCCGACAAAATTCTGAAGAACACGGAAATCCAGGCATTAATTTCCGCAATTGGTGCTGGTGTTGAAAACGACTTCGACGTTTCCAAGATCCGCTACGACAAAATCATCCTGCTGGCCGACGCCGATGTCGACGGCAGCCACATTCGTACGCTGCTGCTGACATTCTTCTTCCGTCAGATGAACTCACTCGTTACCGAGGGTCACGTCTACGTGGCACAGCCACCGCTGTACTCCACGCTGGTGGGTCGCGAAAAGGTCTATCTCAAGGACGACGCCGCGAAGGCTAAGTTCCTCGCCGAAAAGCCCGACCACAAGAATGACTTCCAGCGCCTTAAGGGTCTTGGTGAAATGGACTACGACGAACTGCGCGACACCACCATGGACCGCACTAAGCGTTCGCTGTTGCAGATCACGGTGGATCAAGCGGCACTCGCCGACGAAGTCTGCTCCATTCTCATGGGCGACGACGTGCCACAACGACGACACTTCATTCAAACGAACGCAAAGGATGTTCGCTTCCTAGACATCTAGGAGCGACGAAAGAACCATGGCCAAGAAAAACGACGACGCCACTCCCACTCCGTCCGACGAGACTTTCGGGTACATCGAACCGGTAGAAATCAACTTCGAAATGGAGCGCTCCTTTCTGGAGTACTCCATGTCGGTCATCGTCTCGCGAGCCCTCCCGGACGTCCGTGACGGCCTCAAGCCGGTGCACCGCCGAATTCTGTACTCCATGTTCGACCAGGGTCTCCGCCCGGACCGCCCGCACACCAAGTGCGCCAAGGTGGTCGGCGAAGTTATGGGTACCTATCACCCCCACGGTGACAGTGCGATCTACGACGCCCTCGTGCGTCTGGTGCAGGACTTTGCCATGCGCCACCCCCTCATTGACGGTCACGGCAACTTCGGCGGTACCGGTCCTGACGAAGGTGCCGCCGCCATGCGCTACACCGAGTGTCGCCTCGCCCCGCTAGCCCTTGAACTGCTGGACTCGATCGACGAAGACACGGTTGACTTCGAGCCCAACTATGACAACACCTCGGCCCAGCCCACCGTGTTGCCGGCCCGCTACCCCAACCTGTTGGTCAACGGCTCGCAGGGCATCGCGGTTGGTATGGCGACCCGTATTCCCCCGCACAACTTGGGTGAAGTAATCGACGCCGTGCTGCACGTCCTCGAAAAGCCTGACGCCACGCCTGATGACTTGATGGCCTACGTGAAAGGTCCCGACTTTCCAACCGGAGCACAGATTCTCGGTCGTCAAGGCATCCTCGATGCGTACCGCACCGGTCGCGGCTCCATCAAGATGCGTGCCGTCGCCGAAATCGAAGAGAGCAAGGGCGACACTCGTATCGTCGTCACGGAATTCCCCTACGAAGTATCGGTCGAGAATGTCGAAGAAAAGATCTACGACCTCGTTAAGTCGGGCGACATTGACGGCATCGCCGCCGTGCAAAATGACTCGGCGAATCGCAAGTCTCGGCTGGTTATTCGTCTGAAGCGTGACGCCAACGCCAACGTGGTACTCAACAAGCTGTACAAGAACACCACTCTGCAGACGACATTCGCCGTCAACATGCTGGCGCTGGTCGATGGCGTACCCCGCACGTTGACCCTGGCGCAAGCCATTTCGCATTACGTCGATCACCAGATTGTGGTGATCACTCGACGCACCCAGTTCCGCCTCCGCAAGGCCCAAGCGCGTGCACACATCGTCGAAGGTCTGCTCAAGGCCATCGACATGCTCGATGCAGTCATCGCCGCCATTCGTAGTTCGGACGACCGCCCCGCAGCGCGTATTGCGTTGATGGCCGCCCCATTCGAGTTCAGCGAAGAGCAGGCCAACCACATTTTGGACATGACGCTCGGCCGTTTGACCAAGCTGGGTCGCAATGAACTCGAAGAGGAGATGAAGAAGCTTCGTGAGACGATTGCGGAATTGGAGTCAATTCTGGCCAGCGACACGAAGCTTCGCGGTGTGATTCGTGAAGAGATCACTGTTATCCGTAACAAGTTCGCCAATGATCGCCGCACGGCCATCGTTAATGACCCCGGTGAGTTGGGCATGGAAGATTTGATTGACGATGAGAACATCGTCATCACGCTCACCAAGTCGGGCTACGTGAAGTCAGTTGCCGCCGACGCCTTTAAGTCGCAGGGTCGCGGCGGTCGCGGCGTCACTGCCGCGAAGCTCAAGGACGAGGACTTCGTCGATCAGATCGTCAACACCTCGTCGCACGCCTATCTCTTGATGTTCTCGAACCGTGGGCGGGTCTTCCGTCTCCGCGGCCACGAGATCCCCATGAAGGAACGGCAGGCCAAGGGAACGGCCATCGTTAACTTGCTCAACCTGCAGCCCAACGAAACGATTCAGGCCATCGTGTCAACTGAAGACTTCCCCGAAGACCAGTTCTTGTTGTTCGCCACGGCGAATGGCACCGTGAAAAAGACGTCGTTCTCCGAATACGACAAGTCTCGTCGTGAAGGCTGGATTGCCATCAAGCTTCGTGACGATGACGAAGTAGTGCGCGTGATCTCTGTGAAGGCGGGGGACGATGTCATGCTCGTCACCTACCGCGGAACGGCGATTCGTTTCGCCGCTGATGAAGCACGGTCCATGGGTCGTGACTCCACCGGTGTCCGCGGCATCAAGCTGCGCGGTGACGACAAGGTCATTTCACTCGACACGGTTCGCAGCGACGCCGATCTCTTCTGCGTCACTGACGCCGGTTTTGGAAAGCGGGTCAAGGTCGAGCGCTTCACGACTCAGGGTCGCGGTGGTATGGGTGTGCGGGCTATCAAGCTCACGGCCGCCCGCGGCCACGTGGCGGCAGCCTTCATGGTCACCATCAAGGACGAACTGCTGTTGGCCTCGTCGGGCGGTGTGATGATTCGCACCCCCGCCCGCGAAGTCTCTTCGCAGGGCCGTGACGCAACCGGTGTTCGAGTGATGAATCTAGATGAAGGACACGTCGTGGCCACGGCCGCAGCCGTTCCCTTCGAAGAGGACGAGGCCTAGGCCTGTTCCTTTTGACGACGGGCCCAGGCTCGTTCCATCACGGAGAGAATTTCATCGGCACCCTGGGCGCCCATGACCATGAATCGTCCGTCAATCAAGATGCTCGGCACACCCGTGATTCCGAGCTCGTTGGCGTCGAACTCGTCTTGTCGGACTTCGTCGGCGAACCGCTCGGATTCGAGCGTGGCGACCGCATCGGTCACGCCGACTTCATTGGCGAGCACCACGAGGAGATCGCGATCGGCCGGCCGGCCCCCTTCGCAGAAGTAGGACTGAAAGAGTCGCTCGATCATGGCGTCCTGAAGACCCTGGCTGGCGGCTAATGCAATTAGCCGGTGGGCGTTAAAGGTATTGGAAGGCTGGCACTGGTCGAGGTTCCACGTCATGTCCAATTTCGCCGCCGCCGCTTCCATGCGTAGGTTCTGCGTGGTGGCCTGTTCTACCGTCATGCCGTACTTCTTACTGAGGAGTTCGGCGAGCGAGTGTGTGTAGTGCTCCGGAGCGCGAACGTCGAGTTCAAAGGCCCGGTGATGAATCTCGATGGTGATGGATGGATCGAATTGGCTTACGGCAAGTTCGAGCTGACGCTTACCGAGATAACAGAAGGGACAGACCACATCGCCCCAAACATCAATACGAAGTACAGTGCTCATCCCACCATCGTGACACAGTCACTGGCGAGATAGGGCAGAATGGAGCCATGACAATGCGTGAAATGACGGC
>CAFBLN010000014.1_pt1 | contig 24229 bp, 23 predicted proteins | sample 7268151 | NCBI WGS metagenome assembly CAFBLN01 (sample SAMEA6814035, study PRJEB35770) | uncultured Acidimicrobiaceae bacterium | biome: Freshwater; feature: Freshwater reservoir; material: water | place: Czech Republic | collected 2017-05-23 | depth 30m m
GAGGAAGGTCGGGGCTCCGCAGAGCAGGGTGCGCGCGAAATGTGTGTCGAGGTGACTCGCAGGAAAGTGCCACAGAGAACAGACCGCCGATGGCCGCAAGGCACAGGTAAGGGTGAAACGGTGCGGTAAGAGCGCACCAGCGTGACGGGTAACCGGCACGGCTAGGTAAACCCCACCCGGAGCAAGGTCAAACGTGGGAAATGGGCGGCTCGCCCGTTCGGGAAACCGGACATTCCCAAGGTGGACCGCATAGATGGATGGCTACACATCTCTCGCAAGAGAGAGGACAGAACCCCGCCTATAGGTCAGCTCACCGTCCACTCGCAGTACCAGGAGTTCAGTAACCCGCCCAGGCAATCCAGTCTGCCGATTGCAGACCGACCCTTCGGGCACAGTTCAACCACGTTTTGTTGCTCTCTCAATTTGGCGCAAACATCCCCTGGGGGACGTAAGTGAAGCGAGTTCCTCGGCGCCTCGTAGGATTTGGCCGTGGCTGCCAATGAACTGTTGTCCGGTGGCGAAGTTGGCCGCTGCCCCCACCGCGTAGCGCTTGAACGTGGCGGACCCCAGGTTCGCAATGACGTCGTCATCGACGAAACGTACCAACGACGGATTCGTGAGGCCGAGCGGGTGGCCGATGGCATTCGTCAATCAATTACGGCGAACTACCCCGCCGCTGTGACCGTGTCTAACTACGCCGAAACACGCGAAGCCTTGGCGGGCGGTGCGGAAATCATCATTGGTCCACGTCTCCCCGACGACACGGTGAATAAACGTCGCGCCCACGCCGATGTTCTGGTGCGCACCGGTAGAGCGGAAAGCGGCTTTCGCTACATCCCAATTCTCATTCGCAACATCGAAGTCACCGACGCCGCAACCACGAGACGTATTCGCAAGGGGGCACTGGACGCCCTACGCCCTTCGGACAGTACGTGGGCCGCTGGCTTAACCTCTCGGCGCAGCGACACAATCACCCGGGCCGGGCTCGCGCTCTGTCACGCCTACCGCACACTGGAAGCACTGGAATTTGCCGACAGTGAACGGGTCGGGGGCATTATCGACCGCAATGGCGCGCTCTGGTGGCTCGAGCTCGAGACCGAGAACGTGGCCTGGAACCTAACGACCTACGACGAGGCATTTCGGGAGCGCCGTGCAGTCCTCGATGCCCAACAGGTGTGGGTCAGTGGTGGCGAGTACCCGACAACGCCGTTTTGGCACCGGGAGTGCGACAACTGCCCCTTTTCACTCTCGTGTCATGAGATCCTGGCGGCCAGCGAAGACATATCCCTCGTGCGCTTTACCAAGTTCTCCGAACAGATCATTCTGCGCGAGTCCGGCATCACAACCTGGCGGCAACTCGCACTGCTCGACGCCTCACGGGCCGCCACGGCTTTCAATTCGGTTCTGAGTGCAACTGCTCCCCACGAAACGGTGGACTACCTGGGCAAGCAGTTCTCTCAACTCCCCGATCTGATTTATAAGGCTCGGGCCATGTGGCGGGGCGGCCCCTTGCGCCGGGTCACACCGGAGCAGATGCAGTGCACGACTGCCGACATTGAAGTTGACGTAGACATGGAGTCCTACAACGATCACACCTATCTCTGGGGTGCCACCGTTCGAACCCGAACCGCGATTGAAGGCGTAACCGATGGGTACTACAGCTTCGTGGAGTGGGGAGAACTAACGGGTGAGGCCGAAAGCCGCATCTTCGCTGAGTTCTGGACGTGGTTCAGCGGCCTCCAGCGCGACTGTGAAAACAAGGGTCTTTCCTTCGCGGCCTACTGCTTCTACGAGCAGGCTGAGAATGGAGCGATGCGCCGGGCCGTGACGCTCAATCCCAGCATCACACCACCGTGGAACGATGTCTCTGCCTTCTTGAACTCATCGCAGTGGGTTGACCTCCACAATGCGGCCAAGGAGTACATCCAGACGGAGGGACCCTTGGGTCTGAAGGTGCTCGCCCCGTACGCCGGATTTCATTGGCGTGACGAGGCGCCGGGTGGTGAGGCATCGATGGTCTGGTACGAAACGGCCACGGTGAGCGATGATGAAACGGCACTCGCTTCACGCCAACGGATTCTCGAATACAACGAGGACGACTGTCACGCCACGAGGTATCTCCGCGACTGGATCAACACGGAAGCCAAGCTGCTTCCCAGCCGAGACGAGATGCCCGCCGCGCAATGAATCGCTCGTCACGACTTGAGTCGATTCTCGGCATAGTGAGCACGCTGGTCGTGCTCCTTGCCGCGATGCTCTTCGCCAGCGGTATTGCCGAACTCTTCTCGGATATCCACCAGACCGGATTTGCGAGTATCCAAATAGCAGTTGTGCTGCGCCTCGTCACGGCCTGGGTCGTCAGCGCCACGTTGCACCGCCTGCGGCACGGCATCGCCCGTCGGACTCGCGAGCATCTCTGGCAACTCGTTCGTCGTCCCAACGGCCCCGATGTCGCCGTTCTGGACAGTGCCGCTACCTCCGTCCGCGACGGGGTCGGCGTGCGCTATCTCGCCAGTTCGGCCGCAACTTCGCTACTGGGCCTAATACCGGTTTGGTACTTCGGAGGCTGGTTATCGGCCGTGATCTTTCTCGCCCTGATTGCTGCAAGTATTCCCTTCTACATTCGGGCCGGACGAGCGGCGGAACAATCGAGTGCCGCCGTGGCCTCACGAACAGCACTCTTGGCCTCCACTCAACTACGAACACTGGATGCCATGGGTGACATGCGCAGTCTCGGCACCATTGAGTACGCCAGCGAGCGAGTCGCCACGGCCTCGCGGGCCTCGGCTCACACCAATCTCGAAGGAATTCGAGTGGCCATGGGATCCGCATTGATCACCGAGTTCATCGGGGGCGCCGCCATTGGTCTCGTCGCTATGGTCGTCGGTTTTGACCTCCTCCACGGCCGTCGATCACTCGAACACAGCCTCCTGGCCCTCTTGCTCGTTGTCGAGATCAACGCACGAGTCCGGGCGTGGGCTAACGCATTTCACCAGCGTGAGGACGCTGCACAAGGGGTTCTCAGACTTACCGAGCAGTCGATTGCTCCAGTCACCCCTGCGGTCGGACCAGCACTCCTTACGGCCTCAGAGGTCACCGTGCCATCCAGTCGGACATTGGTGACCACGGTAATTCAGGCCGGTGACCGTGTACTCATCACGGGTCCCTCCGGCGTAGGTAAGACGCAGCTTCTACGCGCCTTGGTCGGACTCCGAGCACCATTCAGCGGTACTTCGGCCATTACTGCTCGACCTATTGGTTGGGTCCAGGCCGATAGCCAACTGTTTACTGGCACGCTGCGGGACAATCTCTGTGTTAAGAGGCCCGTGGAGACGAGCGACGTCCTCGCCGTACTTTCGGGACTCGGACTCACGGGTGCGCGTTTCAGTGATCTCGAACAGGTCGTGACCTCCGCCTCCCAGTACAGCGATGGCGAACGGGCCCGTCTCGCTATCGCTCGCGCCCTCTTGGCCGATGTAGTGCTGCTCGTCATTGATGATGTGGCCGGCCTCTTCGACCAAGAGACTTTGCACACTGTGGCTAATGAACTCGCTCGACACAGTGATCTTGCCGTGCTGGAAGCGGCCCATAATCGTCGAATCCTGGGGGCACCCACCCTGGAAATTTCCTTGGAGCGCGCGTGAGCAGTTGGCGCCTCCTCCTGAATTGGATGAAGTCGTCCGGCGTCTCTCGTCGCACCATACTGCGATCCTTGCTCGCTACCACGGTGGCCCAACTCTCGGCCAACGCCCTGAGTATTGGCGCCCCCCTCCTCCTCTGTCTGGCGTGGACTCAGCAGCACTGGGACAACCCGCTCCAGCGGATCGCCGTTCCTCTCGTCATCATCGAACTTTTGGCCTTCTTTCGTTCGCCGCTGCGGTACCTCGATCGGATGCACGCGCACCGGCTGGGCTTCGCCGCCGTGACCCAGTGGCGCGTATGGCTCACCCGTCGCGTGGCCACGTGGTCCTTCCGCAGTACGGCCAATACATCGCGGGCCGACCTGCTCCAGCAGTCCATCGGTGACATTGACCACCTTCAGGACGTGTGGCTCCGAGTCACCATTCCACTCGTGGCCTCGATGGTGAGTTTCCTGATTTCGCTGGGAATCATTGTGGAAGTGCTGGCACGTCAGAGTGCCGGCGTCCAGGGCGAGCCCCTATTTATTGGCACGTTGCTACTCGTCGCGCTGCTCGTCTTCGTAATCCTCATGAGTCAACTCAATAGAGCCGTGAGGTCCGTGCGAGTACTGCGCCAGGCCCACCAAAAGGGATTCGAAGAACTCTTTGACCGCGCCCAGCTAGCCACCGAACTCTCCCTACTCGGTGCCGCCGCACAAGACCAACACTTTGATCAGCCCCAGCAGTACGAGGCGTGGCAGCAAGCCCAGTCGCGCGTCGAAATCTGGTGGCGCCGCGTTGACCTCGCCCTCGCCACCGTTAGCGGCACACTCGTAGTAGTCGCATCCAGCGTGGCCATTAAAGATATTGCCTTCACCTCTACCGAGACTTCTAACACCATCGTGTTGGGGGTCCTGGCCGCATCGCTCACCGGCGAACTCTTCGCGATCTGGCGCCACGGCCTCCAAGCGGCCGGCAATGCCGTGGTCACGATTGAGGGCCTCGAGGCCCGGGGCGAGACCAGTGCCCGGGAACGCGGCGGAGAGTCTTGGCCCACCAAAGTCACCGAGTTCAACGTTCAGGATATCTTTGCCTGCACGCCGGGTAGTCGAATCGCCGTGGTGGGCCCTTCAGGTTCGGGTAAGTCGACTTGGCTTCGCGGAGTGGCCAATCTCGAACACGCTGGTGCCACCATGTTGGCCAACTCGACGTATCTCAACACGCTGTCGGAGAATGAACTCCGCCAACACGTTGGCTACGTGCCCACTGAGCCACACTTTCTCGGCACCACACTCGTCGATGAACTGACACTCGGTCGAACGAATCTCGCACCGTGGGTACCACTCGCTACTGCGTTCGGTCTCTCAACGGACCCCAGTGTGCGCCCATCGGAATGCTCACGCGGCGAGCGGCACCGTTACGCCCTTGTTCGAGCCATGGTGGCTGAGCCTGAACTGCTACTCCTGGACGAACCGACGGCCGGGCTGGGCAATGATGAACGTCAGCTGCTGATCCGCGCTCTATGGGCGAGTAAGGCCACTCTGGTAATTACGACACACGACCCCGACCTCATCGCCAAGTGCGACGTCGCAATTCCCGTAGAAACCTTTAGAGGTTGATTGTCAACATTCCCGCTGGGTAGTAGCGGTCGCCGGCTACGGCATCGCGAGGCACGGCGGCCGAGAGCGCCGTCACGTCACTGACACTCAAGACAATGTCGTTGGCGGCCAAGTTCTCACTAAGCCAGGTCCGCCGCTTCGTCCCCGGAATGGGGACGATGTCCTCGCCTTGCGCCATGACCCAGGCGAGAGCCAATTGGGCCACCGTTACGTTCTTCTCGGCCGCAATCGCCGAGAGCGCCACAATCAACTCGGCATTCTTCTCACCGTTCTCCCCGCTGAAGCGAGGCTGGAACTTGCGGAAGTCATTCTTGTCGGTGGGGTTGCGTACCGCATCGTTCGTGGTGAGAAAGCCACGCCCGAGCGGACTGTAGGCCACGAATCCGATACCGAGTTCTCGGCAGGTAGCCAAGACGCCATCTTCGGGGTCCCGAGTCCATAAGGAGTACTCCGACTGAATAGCCGTCACGGGATGCACGGCGTGAGCGCGAGCCAGGGTGGCCGCCGAGGCTTCCGAGATACCGAGGTGGCGTACCTTGCCGGCGTCCACGAGCTCCTTCATCGCACCCCAAGTCTCCTCTACCGGCACGTTGACATCTACACGGTGCTGGTAGTAGAGATCGATGTAGTCCACGCCTAGCCGGCGCAGAGAGGCTTCGCAGCTCTGGCGGACGTAGTCAGGCTGGCCATTGACGCCGAGAAACTCACCGCCCGCTCCACGCTGATTGCCGAACTTGGTGGCGAGAATGACCTCGCTACGGCGGTTGGCGATTGCCCTGCCGACTAGTTCCTCATTGATGAAGGGGCCGTACATGTCAGCCGTATCTAAGAAATTGCCACCGGCGTCGAGGTAGGCGTGGATCGTGGCCGTGGACTCTTCGTCGTTCCCGGTCCCGTAGAACTCACTCATTCCCATACAGCCCAAGCCCTGCTTTGAGACTGAAAGCCCTTGTCCTAACGTACGAAATTCCATTATTTCTCCCAGCGGTTTGTGAAGACTCTCACACTTTAAAGCCCCTTTTGCCCCCCTGGGACTTGAAGCATTTAATTCATATTCGCTAATCTCTCACCATTGGCTGGGGGGGCCATAAACATCACGCCTCGCTTTGACTTTCGAGTCAGAGCGAGGCGTTTGATGTTTCTCGGTAGGCTCGATGCAATTACTCGAAAGGCCCACCATGGATCGCGTCCGTACTCCAGAAGATCGCTTCGCCAACTTGCCCGACTTCCCCTTTACTCCTCACTACGTTGAGGTCACCGACCCCACTGGCGGCGCGCCACTGCGCATGGCGTACATCGACGAAGGCCCTCGCGATGCCCGCGAGACCGTGCTGCTCCTGCACGGTGAACCCACCTGGTCATTCCTCTATCGCAAAGTGATGCCCGTTTTGGTCGCCTCTGGTTACCGCGTCATTGCTCCCGACCTAATTGGGTTTGGTCGCAGCGACAAGCCGACGCCCCGCACGGAAGTTTCCTACGCCCGCCTCGTTGAATGGACCCGTGAAGCCCTCTTCGATCATCTCAACCTTGGCAGCCTGACCGTATTTGGTCAGGACTGGGGTTCCCTGGTGGGCCTGCGCTTAGTTGCCGAGCACTCCGACCGGTTTGCCCGAGTCGCCATTGGTAATGGTGGCCTGCCCACCGGTGACGAGCGGATCAGCGAGGCCTTCTTGGCGTGGCAGACCTTCTCCCAGACAGTCCCCGAGATGCCGGTCGGCGCGATTGTGGGGGGTGGCTGCGCCACCAAGCCGAGCGATGACGTCATCGCGGCGTACGACGCGCCGTTCCCGGACGAGTCGTTTAAGGAGGCAGTGCGCATTTTGCCGACCCTCGTGCCAACGACCCCTGAGGACCCCGCCCACGACGACCAGGTGCGCGCTTGGGACGTGCTGAGGAACTTTACGAAGCCATTCCTCACCTGCTACTCCGACAAGGACCCCATCACCAAGGGCGCCGACGCCAAGTTCCTCCGCGAGGTGCCCGGGACTGCCGGTCAGGCTCACACCACCATCGTTGATGGTGGGCACTTCCTCCAAGAGGACGAGGGAGCACAGCTCGGTACCGTGCTGGCGAACTTCATCGCCACCACGAACTAGCTACGCGTAGCGCGCATCTCCACCAACGTCCGAGCGGGATAGCCGTCCAGTCCTGGGCGCCAGCCTTCACGAATCTTGGTAGCCCCGATACTGTCGGTCGCCCAGAGGTGACAGGTGTTCGTCAGCCAACTATCGGAGTCTTCCTTTACCGTGCGGCTAATGCCGGCCGCTCCGCCTTGCCGTGACGACGAAGAGGCCATGGCCTGAATCACCACTGGGCCTATAGCGCGAGCCAAGAACTCCAGGTGCGTACAGCCCCGCTGACGTCCGAGTCGCTCTTGTACCGACTTATTGAACCCCCGCGTCACCGACAGGCCGATGAGATTACGAAAAGCCGGCTCGATGGCGACGCACTCCATGTGGGGAGTTCGGTGCATTTTGGCGTTCGCGTTGGTAACCACAAAGCTACGGCGATCAACTTCGACATCCAGCGTCATGCCGTGAACGTCACGAACTAGTTCTTCCCCGTCGGCCCAGGGCCGCTCGTCGGTCAGGGTGGCGTTAATGAGATAAGAGTCTTCGGTGTCGAAACTCTCGATGATGATGGTGCGGCGGTGGGTGGGGATTGGTGAACTCACCGCTCTAGTTTGCCCGAAACGCTAGGGGCGAACGTTGTACCCAATCAACGAGGGGCGTCCCGCCACAGTTGTAATAGACGTCATCGTGGCGTTATCGAGCCGAATGCGCCAGGCCACCGTGCCAGGAACACCCAGGGCCCACGCCACGGAGGCCTTCACCGGTGAGACGTGGCTAAAAATCACGAGGTGCTCAACGGGACTAGCAATCAACTCGCGTTCCTGTTCGGCCAGCTCATTCAACCGTTGTGTGACTCGCAGGTCGACATCGGCCATGGACTCCCCGCCGGGGACGGGCCATGCGTGGTCCCCCTGGAGTGAACGCCATGTGGTCGCGCCAACCTCGCGAAGTAGTTGTCCGTCGAGCTCGCCGTAGTTCATCTCGATAAAGGCATGGTCAAGTTCGGCCTCAAGATGGGGAACCGCCAGGGCCGCGGTGTGCCGAGCGCGAGTAAGCGGGGAGCTGATAACGCGCTTCGCACTACTCAGGGCATCTTGCAGTCGTTCGGCTTGGGCCTGGCCTTCGTCGGTAAGCGCCACGTCCATATGGCCAACTAAGAGTCCGTCGCGGTTCGCCGTGGACTGTCCGTGACGGACCAGAATCAGCATGCCGGCAAGAGGAGTCGGGAACACTCTGGGCAGACCGGAAAGTTGTCAGTCGGCGCACTGCGCCAGCGCTCGAGGTCGAGTGGCACCATGGCAATCCGACAGCCGCCGCAACGGCCACCTTCGACATCCACGGCTGCGGCGTCGCCGACACGAGCGTGCACTCGCTCGTATGTGGCGCGGAGACTCTCAGGGAGGGAGGCCAACAGCGGCATTCTCTCGGTCAACTTGGCGGCAATGTGTTCGTCGATTGCGAGCCGTCCGGCCTCAATGGCGGCAGTCAGTTCGCCGCGGCGCGTCATTAAGGGTTGTCCGGCCGCCTTGAGCTCTTGCTCCTGCTGATCAAAAGGTTCCAGGAGCTCCATGATCTCGAGCTCCTTGGTTTCCACGTCGTCCAGCTTCTGGGCCAGGACTTCAATCTCGCTGACCAGTGTCGCGAGATCACGCGCGCCACTCGTCGAAGAGTCCAGGGTGGCCTGCAGTGTCGCTTTGCGTAGCGAGAGCGACTCGCGCAATGAGTCCACTTCATCACGCTGAGCAGTAAGTGGTGCACGATCGGTCGTGAGCTGCTTGAACTCCTGGGTGAGACTGCGAAGATGCTCTTCCACCTGGGCCAGTTCTTGAACTTCCGGCATAGTGCCGAGCTGATGGCGCAGGGAGGCCGTAGCGCTGTCCACAACTGCGAGGGAACGCAGGGCGGTGGCAATCTCCATAGGGGTAGTTTGCCAGAGTTTGCGAAACGCTAGGCGCGCAGGTCGCCACCGAAGAAGGTACGGGCGTAGCCCGCCACCTCGACGTTGCGTTCAAAGAGGCGGGAGTACATGACTCCCCCTCGGGCCGAAGCCTGCCGCACTGACAAGGTCGGCATACCAGAGCGATTGGCCCACCAGGGTGCGACCGAGCACATGGCCGACCCGGTCACGGGGTCCTCGGCGAGGCCCAGACGGGGGGCAAAAACACGCACCGAAGCATCGACTTGAGGGCCGCCCTCGCAGACAGCAATCACGATGCTGCTTGGCACCAAGAAGAGCGACATGGGATCGACGATGAGACCACAGAGCGTGTCATAGTCCTTTACAACGGCCAGAACGCTTTGCGCACCAGCCTGATAGACCTCCGAAACGTCACCCAGGGCTCCGTTGAGGACTGATGGCTCTAACGGCTCTAAGTGTGAGCGAGGAAGGTCTACCCCGAGCAGTCCGTGCTGGAGCCGGCGACCCGAAAGCACGCCGGCACGGGTCTGAAAGTAGAACTCCCCGTCTGGCACGCCTAGCTCAGTGAGCAGTACGTGCAGGGTGGCCAACGTGGCGTGTCCGCAGAGATCGACTTCGACCGTTGGAGTAAACCAGCGAAGCGACCACGTATCACCGACCCGGCGGACAAAAGCTGTTTCCGAAACGCCGAGCTCGAAGGCAATCTGCTGTAGGTCACTGTCGGCGACGGGGCGCTCCAGGAGAACAACCACGGCGGGGTTGCCTCGAGCGGCATCGCCCGTAAAGGCGTCAACCCACCAAATACGGTGACCAAAGGTTGAACCAACAGATTCCATCCCTACAAGATTGCCACAGTTGGATGGCAAACCGGCGTAGGGTGCTGACGTGCTTGTCGCCACCGCAAACATTCACGCCGGCGTTGACGGCTATGGGCGGAGGACGACAGTGCTGTCCGAACTACTCAATCTTGATGTCGACTTACTCTTCGTGCAGGAAATTTGGCGTGGTGAGGATGAGGATCAGTTCGCCATTCTTCAATCAACCTCTCGCTTCAGTGGCGAATTCGTCGAACTCTCTCCCTGTACGCGCGTCACCGAAGAGAGCGGTGGTCGAGGCTGGCACCCGATTCACGGACTTTTGAGTGGCGATCGGGGTCTGTACTTCGATACCTACACCGCGCTCTCCGAGGCACGGACCAAACGGCGCGACGGCGCACGCGGCGCGGCCTCTGGTTCGTGGGGTATCGCCCTGCTCACCACGTTGCCGATTCGAGGGATGGCCGTCGAGTACCTGCCGCAACTTAGAAGAGACAAAACCCGCCGAGCCATCATTATCGCCAACTGTGAATTCGAAGGGCGTCCCATTACGGCTGTGGCGATCCATGGTGCCCACCTCTCGCATGGTTCCCTCAAGCAGTATCGATTTGTCAACAGGCGACTTAACGAGTTAAGCGAACATAACCCGGTAGTAATTGCCGGAGACTTCAACTGTTGGCGACCTCTCCTGCGCCTCGTGCTCCCCGGTTGGCGCAGCGCGGTGCGAGCCCGTACCTGGCCCGCCTGGCGCCCACACTCCCAGATTGACCACATCTTGCTCCGCGGTTCTTGGAATACCACCAAGGGTCGCAGTGTTCATAACGGTAGCGACCACCGTGCGCTCAGTGTTGAGTTGGACTTGGCCTAGTCGAGCGTTTTGTGGCGAGTCTCGGGAAGACGCCACAACACAAACAGGGTTGGCAGCAGTGGCAAGAACGTCACGAGGCTTGGTATTCGCAGAGCACTCACACTGTGATTACCGGCTGTCAAATTCGCGACCACACCGAAGAAGAAGAGCCCGAAGGTCGCCCCGAGCACGCCGGCGACCACTATCCAGCCACCTACGGTCGCTCGAACCCGTCGGGGGAAAGTCTCGTTGACGAGCGCACTGGCCGAGGGAGCCCATAACGCAGTCGCAAACACGCCCACGAGGTAACCCACAGTAAAGAGATGGCGATCACCAAAGTAGGCCAAACAGCTCGCTAGCCCGCATGCAAGGGCGCCGACTCCGACGGTGGTCCGGCGCCCAAACCGGTCCGAGCTCCAATGACTCGCGACGAGCCCTAGGAGGCCAGTGATGGAACTTCCCGTCACCACGAGAGCCACGAATTTTGGATCAATGTGAAGAATACGCTCGCCGTAGACAAAGGCGAATCCGTTAGCGGGTCCCGAAATGACGCCCATCACAAAAGCCACCCAGGCGAGGATGAAGAGCGGTCGGCGAAATTCCGAATCGACAGAGCCCAGTCTGCTCACCCGTTCAGTCGTTCGGTCTAGCAAGTGTGTCTCTTCAACCCGGCGAATAAACGGCTGAATGAGTAGGGCGGGCACAATCGCAAGCGCAAAGAGAATCCGGAAAGAGTTGGGTCCGCGAAAAACACTGTGCAGGATTGCTGATAGCCCAGCGCCCATCCCCGCACCGGCGGAAATCCAAGCCAGATGGCGTACTCGGTACCGATCGGCACTCACTTCGACGGTGAGCACCTGGACCAGGGTATTGGCCGTGGAGAGCAGAGGCCGGGCGCAGGCGAACAACAGCACAAACCACCAGTAACCAGGGCTCGCCGCTGCCGCGACCGTAAAGAGGAGACCCAGCGTCAGTGAGCTGCGCAAGACTCGAACCCGTCCGAAGCGATCACCCAGCGCGCTAAGTGGTAACGCTCCGAGCGAAGCTAGACGAAGCAGGCCCATGCCGAGCCCGAGGACACCCGCCGAAATACCAACGACTCCAGTCAGCGAGGATGATTCATTAAAAGAACCGAAGTGTTTAGCCACATCTCCAAGAGATGAGATCGCACCGAACTGCCCAAAGGATGCGGCCACGGCGATCAGCACCAGGGTGACCGTTGTCTTGGGTTTGCGCACGGTCTGGCTCACTAAGTGAGCTGAACGGAATCGTCCACAACCACCAGCGTCTTGCCGTGGTTGCCACCCGAAAAGAGAAGGTTAAGTGCGTCGGGAGCGTTTTCGAGACCGAGGACCAGATGTTCTTGGTGCCTCAGAGTGCCACTGAGCACCATGGACGCGAGCTCGAGTTGGGCCTCGGCCGAGCGCCCCATGTAATCAAGGACGATGAAACCCTCCATGCGGGCTCGTCGCATAATCAGCATGGTGTGATTCTTTAATCCCCCAAAATCACTCATGTTGTTGTACTGAGAAATAGCACCGCAGAGCACCACACGACCGCGCATGGCAATATTCATTAGCACCGCATCAAGCACTTCTCCACCCACATTGTCAAAGTAAACGTCGATGCCCTTAGGGCACGCTTCGCGAAGGCGTCGGGCGAGGTGAGGTTCGCGGTAGTCCAGGCACTCATCGAATCCATAGAGTTCAACGACTTCGGCACACTTTTCCGGTCCACCGGCAATCCCAACCACCTTCTTCGCGCCTCGCGCTTTAGCGATTTGACCGGCTACCGATCCCGTAGCGCCAGCGGCGCCGGACACTACAACCACGTCCCCGCTCTTAAATGCACCAACATCGGTAAGACCATAGAAGGCGGTGATTCCCGTGACACCCAGAACATTCATCACGATGGGCAGGGTGAGACCAGTGCCTTGGGGTATTACGGAAAATTTATTTGCTTCGTCGGCTATGGCCCATTCCTGCCAGCCCGTCATGCCATTCACAATGTCGCCAACCTGGTATCCAGCGTGGCGCGATTCAACGACAACTCCACTTCCACCACCACGAATCACGGCCCCAATTTCGATGGGGGGCAAATAGCCCGGCGCATCATTCATCCAAGTCCGAATGGTGGGATCAATAGATAAGAGGCCCACTCGAATGAGTGCTTGTCCGTCGCCACACTCTGGCCGCGGCGTTATAACCACTTCGGTTGTCGAGCTGTCGACCAACCCATCAGGACGCTTCGTAAGGACTACTTGACGGTTGTTCATCGGATTCACCAATCTCTACTCGATCAACGTTGAGTAATAGTCGTAACGTCAATCAATCGTGGGAAGATTACATCGAAGCGGAGTGAGCAGTCAGGATGTATCGCACTAGGTGGTTTGGGCTGTGCTCCAGCACGTAGACGTCACCCTTCGAGTCCGCCACAATCGCTATGGGCTTACCGCGGTCTTCAGAACCCTGGGCAACGATCTGTCCGCCTAGCGCATTCATGTACTCCCATACTCGATGTGCGCCAGATTCCACGTAAAAGATGTTCCCGAGAGAGTCAGAAGCAATACCAGCCGGGTCATCGAGTCCACTCTGAATTACCATGGACTGCTGTCCCGACACAATCCGGATAACCGAGCCGTCTTTGTGACCGGTGCCACCCAGCGTGACGTTGACGAATCCAAATGCATCCTTGGCGACACCAGTCGGATTCTGCAGTCCACCCACCCAGAGTGCCGAGACCCCCTGGCGAGAAATAGTGAGGAGGTTCCCAAACTTTGGCTGCACGCCGAGCATGCCGCCATAGCCGTCCGATGCGAGAGCGGTAATCCCGTCCAGCCCCGTCATGAGGATCTTCTTGTCACCGTTCTTGAGAATTTGATAAATCGTTCCGGAGTTGGGCTCCGTTACGTAGATTTCATCCAACGAGGTGACCACGAGACCGTAAGGGTGGTCCAGTCCGGAACATAGAGTCGTTCGCTTGCTAGACGACAGACGTTCGACGGTTCCCTTTCTTTGACTCACTACGATGGCATCGCCATTCTTCAAGAGCGCTACCGAAGTTGCATTTGAGCTCGGCGCTGTGTTGTAATTCTTACGAAGATAGAGCGGAGTGATTACCGAGATATCACTCGTAATTTGATTAGCCACATAGGCGTGGCCAGAACTGTTTACCGCCAATGCCGTCGGATGCGAGAACGCGCCTTCCACTCGCACCGAGTCGCCATTCGCTCGGAACTGCAGTACTTCATCTCGTCCGGTGTTGGAGATAAAGACGTTATTGGCTGCGTCAACAGCGACACCTGAAGGGTTATCAAGTCCCGACTTGTACGTTGTGCGAGTACCGGCAGTGCCGTCGTCGGTCGCTGCAAATTTGTAGACAATCCCGCGGCCAGTGTCGGTAATCCAGACATTGCCAAATGGATCGATGCAAATTGCTTGGGGCTTTTGGAGACCTGAGGTGAATACCTCTTGGTTGCCCTGCTTGTCGATGGTAACGATTAGCCCATGACCACTGTCAGCGACGAAAACCCGACCCTGGCGATCAACAGCAATTCCCGTTGGAGTTTTAAAGCCATGCCCGATTGTTCGTTGTGCCGTCAGGCGGGCGGCGTACGCCCTCATTTGGTAACGGTAACTGGGAACCATCGACTGGCTAGGGCGAATGTCGACTCGAAGAACTCGATTGTGCCCGGCGTCGGCGATAAATACGACTTCTTTCGAAGTAGACGGGTCAGCCACAGCGGAGTAGGGGTGGCGAAGGTCGGTGCCGACGGTACTGCGCGACCCATCTAGCCCAACGCGAACCACGCGGTTGTTGCCAGCGTCCGCAATGTAGGTCGTATTCAGGGCGCTGACGGAAACACCCTGCGGGCTGGAGTAACTCTTCGCCTCGATATGCACAAAATCTTGAGATACGACAATCAGGAGGAGAACTACAACGAAGCCTGATGCACGGCTCCACCATGTTCCAGTTTCTACTTCGGTAGCCACTACGGCCCGCTTGGCTCCTTCGAGCGAGCCGAATACTGCGGTAATACCTGCCAATGCAATCGCCAGCCAGCCCAGGATGTCCGAACCACTAACAAACTTTCCATTCAAAATCTTCATCGCGTACTGGGCAAAAATCAACGTAACAAAAATCTTGAAAAGATTTCTTGGTATGAATTTGAGCAACGAACTTGGGCGAAGGAAACGCTCTCCGAGCGCGCCGAATTTTTCTGTCAGCAGGTATGCGACCCATACAACTGGTGTCTGCCACATCCAGCCCATGACTTCCCAAATTAAAGCGAATGCGAACAGGGATGTGAATGCCTTCAGCGTCCGATCAACCAACGGTGGTCTCGACAGCGGAGGTACGGTTGCGATCGGTGCGAATTGGCGATGCAGAAATAGTTCAGTAGCCACTCGGACAATCATCGCGACTGCAATAATTATCTTGATCGCCGGCATATGTTCCTGAACCGTCACTCCCGCCAGACCTTGTTGCGATGCTCCTGTCAGCGACGGCATCAGGGCTGGCAGGGATCCGAGAATCAGAATTGTCAAGAAAGGGAGCACGACAAAATCTGCCGCAACGATATAAAACCTACGCAGCCCGACTTCGTTTTCAATGACAACAATCGGACGCATCTTCTCTGCGAGCTGGGGGGCAATAAACCAGAGGAGCGCTACTCCAAACAGCCCGGTCAAGGCATAGAGCATTCCCTGCGACCCAGTCGAACCCGTGACTAGGTGGGTCGAAAAGAAATGACCTGAGAGAATCACGCCGATCGCGAAAACGACAAATCCGACCAAGCCGGAAAACGCGTCAATGACGCCAAGCGCCATCATCGCCACACAGAGACCAAAAGTCGGTGGAACTGCTAATCCGCGAGTATCAAAGAGAGATAAGACTGCGAGAATTACAGCAAGCGCTGGAAGTAGCAAGTACAAGTTGCCTAGAAGTGATCGCAGGTAGGTCCCGCTATTGAACGGCCCACCCAATAGCGGCGAGATTTGTTGAAGGTGACTACCAAACCAACCATTAAATCGATCGACAATGTGCCGGCCACCGATACCGGGAGCGGGCGGCGCCCCAGGCTTATGGCCACGCGCGACGATTGATCCATCGAAATCTCTCAGGTCCGAGCCGAGGCCTCCCAGTTCACTGGCGGCGTCGAAGTTTGACATTAGTCAGCCCCCTCTGGTCCACTTGGCGCTGTGTCATCTTGACCTTCATCGTCAACTCCACCACCATCAGTATTTTGAGTCGTACCAACACCGGAACTATTGCCAGAGTCACCCGAACTTGGTCGTGAGCCGCCACCACTGGATCCGCTGCCTGAGCCTGAGCCTGAACTAGTACCGGAGCCAGAACCTGAGCCACCGGATGGAGCACGAGATCCACTACCTGACGAACTTGAACCTGACGACGAACTAGTGCCACTCTCTGGTTCGCTACTGGACGCACTGGCGCTTCCGCTGCTCGATGGCGTACTGCCACCACCGGAAGGTGCGCCGCCGCTTGAAGGTGCTCCACTACCGGAAGGCGAAGCAGGGCGCGTCGATGGTGCGTCTGGTTCGGTAGGCGTTGCAGGACGAGCCGAAGGTGTTCCGCCACCGGACGATGTTCCACCGCCGCCTGAAGGCGAAGTGGGACGCGATGATGGTGCGTCTGGTTCGGTAGGCGTTGTAGGACGAGCCGAAGGTGTTCCGCCACCGGATGATGTTCCACCGCCGGAAGGTCTTCCACCACCGCTCGAAGGTGTTCTACCACCGGAGGGGGGACCGCTTGGGGCAGAAGGTACTCGTGGGGCAGACGGAGCTGGGGCCTGTGGCGCACCACCACCGGGGGCTCCACCACCTGACGGAATCGGAGGTGGCACGCGTGCCGCCGATGCCGCTGCACTGGCTGATCCACTTGCCGAGCTGGCAGCTGACGCAGACGAAGCGGCTGAGGATGCGGCACTAGCTGCTGCTGCACTAGCGGCCGAAGTGGCGGCAGTGGCGGCCGCAGCCGCCGCGGTAGTGACTGCTGCCACCGCAGCCACTGAGGAGGCTGCCTCTCGCACCGACGATGGTGAAGAATAAATGCTTGGCGCGATAGTGGACGTCGGTGCTGCCACGTACACCGTGGTGGTGGTTACCTGGTCCGGAGTCGTGACAGGGGGGACTGTCGTTTCCGGTGGCGCAAGAGTGGTAGTTGTCTCCTGCCCCGGGATCGTTGTCGGTGGCGCGGTAGTAGGCGTGGTCGTACCGGGAACCGTTGTAGTCGTGGTGCCCGGCAGGGTCGTAGTCGTCGAAACAATTGTTGTGGTGGTCGTTGTGGTCACCGGGCAAGGTTTGGTCGTAAAAGTGAAGATTCCACCCACCGGGGACTTCGTATAGGTGGTATCGGCCCCAGTGCCCTCTTTTGTTGACTTAACACCCGTAATGCGCATGCGGACCTGACCACGACGTACTTCGACCCGACGGCCACCGTTAACCGTGACCCAAACATTCGGCGTGATGCCGCAGCGAACGGTGGTTCCCGACTCTTGTGAGTACACCGAGACGACAATGGCCCCGCAGCCGTTCGAGTCAACTAAAATTCTCTTGTACTCAACGTCATTGAGATAGACCGTGACGTAATTCCTCGAAATATTCGTGGCATTAGAAACGTCAAATCCACACATGTACACCGTGGGCGAAGTACCGCCATCGGCAATGGGGCTAATGCGACCTGGAAAAGTAGGAACTTCGGGGAGTGCGTCTGGTCCAGGGTAACCACCGGCCGATGCAATTCCTGGGTTTAGTCCGTAAGAAACCATGCCCAGAATGGCAGCGAAGGCGAATCCAATCAGCGAGCCGCGGTAGCGATGGCGATGGCGAAGCTGGTTCATAAGTATTATCAAGAACGCTACTACCCATAAGGCGCTAGCGCCGGCCAGGACTACGTTGAACGATTCGGCTAAAGGCACTGCGGCATAAGGGTTTTCTCTTAATTCTGTTAAGGGAGCCTTGGGCCAAAAGGCTAGAGAACGTGACGATGGTAAAACCTCATAAATCCAATGGGCCAGTCGGGCTGTTCTGTCTTCGCGGTGGGCGCTGAGGGACTCGAACCCCCGACCTGCTGAGTGTAAATCAGCTGCTCTAACCAACTGAGCTAAGCGCCCGCGTCAGTACAGCCTAGAGCGGTCCGTGACTCATGAATGACAGCCCAAGTTCTCGGGTAGCTGCGACAAGTGGCCGCCGCAGAACTGCTTGATCAACTATGAGATCCTCACCGTTGTAGTCACCAACAAATGCGCCGGCCTCTTGGGCAATCAGCATGCCCGCGAGATAGTCCCAAGGATTGAGCGTAGAGCGCTGGGCCACGGTGTAGAGATCGAGCGAACCATCGGCCACGAGGCAGAACTCCAAGCTGGCCGCACCCAGGGCGCGTATCTGTCCCCACCCAATATTGCGTTCGGGGAGACCGGAAAAACTGACGAGGGCACCAGCCACCTCTGAATGGCCACTGGTATTAATTCTCTCCCCATCGCGCCAGGCGCCTCCCCCTCGGGTCGCCCAGTATCGAACTCCACTGGATTGATTGACGACCAAACCGGCAACGAGTAGATCGCCATCGAGCACCGCGATGCTGGTGGCAAAGAAGGGAATCGACCGGTCACAGTTAGTCGAACCATCGATGGGGTCCAAGACTGCCGTCAGTTGGCCAGAGCCCGACAGTCCCGACTCCTCGCTCAAGACTCTGAATCCGGCACTCGTTAACACCTGTAAGGCCGCGGCATCGGCCGCTAGATCCAAGTGGTATTGAGTGGCTCGCTGGCCGGAGTATCCACGCCCCTGTTCAACTGCGTACGCCCCCTGCACGGCATCGGCGCAGGCGTGTAGGTGTTCCAGAATCCTGTTGAGCTCCATTTCGACACCGTAGTAGCCGGCGATTAGTCTGAGCAGCAATGGCAGCAATAGATGTGGCCGGTTTTATCGCCGACCTGAAAAACCACGCAGTCGATCACGGCTTTCATGTTCACGACGAGCGACACTTCGTTGAGACCTACTCCCTCCGTCAGGCGTGGGAAATCGACCTTCATCCCGAGTCGGCCTGTGGTGGCCCCGTCGATATCCACCTCCTACTTGACGTTGATCCTCGCGTTCTGCTGGCCTTTGAAGACGCCTTTAACACCCTCGGCGAAGATGAGGAGCCGGTTGACGATTTTCACTTTCCTCTCGTTGTGACCTGGAATCTCCCGCCGATGCAACGAGGGCCAGACTTACTACGACTCACCATCGATCTCGCGCCTGTCGGGGGGATGTCGTTGCCGCTCGAAGTTTCCGCTACCGACACGTACGCTTCGGCGACCGAACATGGTGAACGGCGAGTAAGTGTTGTGGCCCGAGTGCCGGTTTCGCTCACAGCTATTAGTCGGGGCGATGATCCACTGTGTGACCTCTTCGAGCGCAGCGGCAAAATCTCCACCTTTCTCCTTGAGCAGGCCGAGTCGTGGCCCGTTTAAATCGATGGCCGGTGGCCGTGCTACTGGTCCTATTGAGTGCCACCACACTTGCGGGCTGTGGCCGTGATGGCCTCGGTGAAGCCCGTCAAGCGTGCGGATTAGCCAACAAAGGCATTTCCTTCATCCAGAAGAGCCAAGCGCCCGGCACTACAGCCGCCGAAGCCGATCAACTGCTCCGCCAAGCGCGTAGTGCATTTCTTCGTGGAGTTGGCCACGCCGCGAGAGCGACGTCGGCCAACGGTCGATGGAACGCACTCATGACGACGCTGCAACTCTCTCGCCACGGTTCGGTGACCAACGTGGTTCCGACGCTGACTCAGCAGTGCAAGTCAATCCTTTCGGACAGCTATCTCTATTAGTTGCGAAGTCGGGCGTAGAGCCATTCAATGGAGTTCTCATCGAGCATGGCGTCTTCCCAGCCATCAATGACGCGCAACACTGCTTCGTGTGAACCGATGGTGGCGATGACCAACACGGTCAACTCCTCAACGGCTTCATTAGTTACATAAAAATCTCCGAAAGCGTCCGTGCCCACTTCGGAGTCCGGCGCCAACATTAAATAGAGCTCGCCTGTGGCCTCGACCCATGAAAGTTCATACTCGTTGTCGGCGGCGTCGGTCCACTCGCTGCCAAACTCAAACTCCGAACTTTCCCTACGAGCTTCGTTGGCTTCGTAAAACTCTTCAATGTCGATGGGGGCTTGGCTCATAGTCCCACCATAATTCGTCTCCGTTTCTATGCGTTGGACGGTGTGTTCTTCTCGGTGCGTATCTGGGAGTCACGCTTTTCAGACTCCCGGGCATGAAACCAAATGACGTCCTTACTCAACTTCGATACGAATGGAGCGCGATCGGCTTCGATGCTGCCTCACGTGCCGTTTGGCGTGATATCCAACAGAGAAATCAATTGGACTTTGTCGAAGCTGACAGCCTCGGCACGCTCCTCAAACGACTCGAGCCCCGCGGCGGCCTGACCGTGGAGGAACGGTCGATGGTCATACAGGTTTTGCTGCAAGAAGCAGCTCATCCGGTAGTTCATCGCGCGCTCTTGCAGACTCTCTTACCGGGACTCGTGAGTACCTGTCGGCAGTTGCAGTTTGGCCGGGGCATAATCCATCGTCCAAGCGACGTTGTCAACGAGGCCATCACCATGCTGAGTGAGATACTGGACGAGTGGGCCGGACAGTCACGCCCCTACGCCGCACCAGACATTCTTTCGGCTCTTCGGGGGCGACTACGGCGATGGTTACTTCGTGAAAAAGATCACTCCCGGCGCACTATCGGTGAAACGACGTTGGCTACCGTCGAGGCGGAGTCGTCGCATCTTTTAATCCGGCTTACCAAATTGCTCGAGCAACCAGAGCACCAAGACCTCGCCGAAATGGTCTACGCCCGAGTTTTCCAAGGCGTTCCGTTGGCCGAACTCGCAAAGGAACGGCACGTGGCGCCCATCACCCTTCAGCGTTCGCTGCAGCAATTCACCACCAAACATCTTCTGTGAGGCGCTCTAGACATGAATGGCAAAGACTTCTACGGTGGATAATTGATGAAGCCCAATCATCCGGTACTGACGCCTCCGTGGATTCCCGTGGGTCTGTCGACTTTGGTCCTCCTCGGGCTCGTCGTCGTTCTCAATCAACGAGCACCCACCCCGCTCACCAGTCCCCTCGTAAATACTCAACCCTCAGAGGTGACCATCACCTCCATTCACTACATCAACAGAATTCATTGGCAGCGTCATCTCGTGCCAGTAACGAGTACCAGCTCACCAAACGGCGACAACGGGAGTTGGTCCAGCACGAGCGCCCAACCCGAAACCGCCGCAGTGGCCAGTGGCGCAGTCGGGCAAGACCTCTGGAACCAAGACTTGGTACCCGTTATCGCCGGCGCGAGCTACAGCGTCAACATGACGCCGGCGGGTCGCTTGAGTCTCGAGTGCGAACGGGGTTCGACCGAGGTCAACGTTCAGTTTTCGGTCCCCCTCGACGCCAATTCGTGCGTACTGCAGATCACCGGAGCTCCCGGGGCCCCGTGGTCGGTGAGCCGCACACCATGAAGGTTCGCCCAAGTGCCGCCAGCGGTCTCCTGCTCGTCGCGTACCTCATTGCTATCCCCGCCACCACCCCGATTATGTGGGGTCGGGCTCACGCAGCACAATCTCCCACGGTCGCCCTCGCACTCGTTGGGACCCTCTTCGCCCTCTGGTGCGTCGTCGTCATACGTCTGGCCCAGGCCGTATGTCGCCAACGGCGAGGACACTCCACGAGCGGGGCCTTCGGTTGGCTGGCCGGTCTCGTGCTGTCGATGGCTTCACTCGTACTAGCCCCGGCCGTGGCGACCACCACTAATGCCGCAGAAATTTCGCAGAGCGTTCGCCACCACACCAAACAGGCGAGTGTGACCACGATGACGGTCGGTTTTCCCATTGCGCTCATGGCCAAACGTCGGCGCGACGAGCTGAGACAAGTACGCATAATTCTCGAAGATGGTGAAGTCGATGAAGTTATTCATCAACTACAGGCCGTCGATGAAGCGCTTATCCAACGCGTCCTTGACGCCCTGCCTCCCGACAACTTTGGCATTATCGATATTGAAAATATAGATACATCTGGACCAGTTGCCGCCAGCACTGACAGCCCCGTTCTTGTAGTACCCGTGCGCAACGAGCTTAAGCAGTGGATGTTGGCCTACGCCCGACCCGGTGGCACGATTACGGTGGCTCCAGGAACCGATTTGCAGGAATTGGCCTCGGTCGCAACTGCGATGCACGCCGACGGCCGAATCGTCATTGCAACGTCCTCTCACGCCACGATGCGGCAATTGGCAGTACGTCCTTCACCTCGCGTGATGGTCCTCCACCTTGGCGGCGATCCTCTCGACGACGATATCGCCAAGCTGTGTGTCCGTATTGTTGTTCGCACCGATGTCAGCAAAATCATCACGCCTCGCGTTGATAAGCCCCGATCACGCCGAACGGTCGAGCAAGTGAACACTCAAATTTTTGTACGTCTCCTGCAACCGACAGCCGTCGTCGAAGGTCTCATTGAGCCATTTAACAGCGATTTACGACGCCGGTGTATCGAAATGACGTCCTACCTCGCGATCCATCGACACGAAGTAGTTACGGGTGATCGGCTTCGCGCTCGAGTACTAGGCGATGGCTACAACGATGCATCCACCAGGACGTTGGCCAATACCGCCTCCGCCGTTCGCCGGTCACTCGGCAACCATGATGCACGCTCCCGCCTCCTACCAGTCAGTCCCGGAGGTCACTACCGCACTGCAGATGTTTCCTCTGACGTGGAGCGATTCCATGTACTCGTTGGCCGCGCCCAGGAGAGTCCCGAGGAAGAGTGGGTCGCTTTGAATGAGGCCATTGGGCTAATTGAGGGCGAACCACTCAGTGCCGAGCTACGGGGATTTGAATGGTTCTTAGCGGAAGGTCACCTAGCTCGACTCCAGCGCGATGCAGAGTGGGCCGCCCTGCGACTAGCGCAGCTCGCCATCGCCTCTGGTGACTTTGATCTCGCGTACTACGCCCTGGAACGTGGTCGACTTGTGGATCCCTACTCCGACGACATTGTGGCGGCTCTCGCTCGCGTGCCGCGTCGCCGGGACCACATCATCAATGGATGCGCTGACTCTTACGCCAACTTGGACGCGATAGATGTCGCCGACCGAAGGACGAGTCCGTCCGAACCAGCGGTGGAATACGAGTAGGCCGGGCACTGCCGCGCTTCGGCAAGTAGCGAATCCAGTTGTTCCAAGAATGGCACGACGGGTTCTACAAAGAGGTGCTTTGAGAGTGACCCGGGAATCGTGTTGATCTCATTCACGTAGAGCTCCGTATCGTTGGCCAAAAAATCAATACGGACGACGCCACGCACACCGGCCAGTACCGCAATCTCATGGGCTAAAGCACGTATCTGATCCGCCCTCTCAGCTGGCAGATTGGCCGGAAGCTCCCGAGGGGCCGAAACCATGCCCTCGCCGCCGACGTACTTGTCGCGGTAGTCAAGAATTTCAGTGTCCGCTGAACGACGAAGGGGCTTTTCAATGGCCGACAGCGAAACTTCCGGGAAACTCCGAACTGCGATCTGAAGGTCATAGAGATCGGGTCGATACGGCTCAACGACACAGCCTCGAGCGAAGTGCACGTTGCTCGTCAGCCGAGCCTTCAGCGTGGCCAGATCGGCTACCACATCTATGCCGATTGAGGACCCGCCGAATCGTGGCTTACAGATATACGGTCCGGCGAAAGGAATGGACTCAGTCGAAGCACTCACGAGGACCCGTCGAAGAGAAGGGAGTCCGGCGGCAATAAGAGCCGAGCCGAATGCGAGCTTGTCCATGCCGAGTGCCGCGCTGGCCACGTTGGGACCGGTATAGGCGATGCCGGCTAGGTCCAACAAGCCCTGAATGGTGCCGTCTTCTCCCGGTCCGCCGTGAGTCGCGAGTACGACGGCGTCGAGATTGAGGGTCTTGTCTTTGCCAAAACGGCCCGAGGGCTGAACGAAACCACGGGTCTCACCGAGTCGGAATTCCAGCGCGTCCGAACCGGCCGGCACGCCGTTCGCAAAGGCCTCGGCTTCTACGCCTCGAGCGACGGATGCAAAGGTTCCAGCCTTTGTCCAATAAATGCCCAGGACGTCACGGTTAGCTCGTTCGAGTTCTCGGAGCGCCAAGAGACCCGTCAGGATAGAAATATCGTGCTCCGGAGTTGGCCCACCAAATAAGACACCAATCATCAGCACACCTCTCGCATCAAGGCCTAAGGGTAGTGGTCGGGCAGATCATTTAGGTACAACACCAAATCGGTCTCGCCCAAGTTGGCCCGAACCCACGCCACCGCCTCTTCGC
>CAFBLN010000015.1_pt1 | contig 24092 bp, 23 predicted proteins | sample 7268151 | NCBI WGS metagenome assembly CAFBLN01 (sample SAMEA6814035, study PRJEB35770) | uncultured Acidimicrobiaceae bacterium | biome: Freshwater; feature: Freshwater reservoir; material: water | place: Czech Republic | collected 2017-05-23 | depth 30m m
GACCGCGTCGCTGCGTGCAAGCGCGGTGCGGAAAGCGAGAACGATGCGATCGTGGTTGTCACCGACGTGCTGGTGGAAGTGACAGGCGATGCCGTTGGCGGCGAGCTGCTCGCCGAGCCACTGGGAGTTAGTATCAGCAATCTGACCGAGGAGTAGTTCAGTTCCTACCGCGACAATTTCAACTCTCACTGGACCACCAACTTCTTCCCACCGACGTAGTACTGATACCCGGTGATGATGGTGAGAGCAACCGCGACCCACAGTGTGCCCACCGTGAGCCAGCGAACATCAGTGAGGCCGGGAATGACACAAAACGCGATAGCCAGGTCTTGAACCACTGTCTTGATTTTCGGCAACGACCCGGCCGGGATTGAGATGCCCTGCTTGCTCATTTTGCTGCGATACCAAGTCATCCACAGTTCACGGACCGTGATAATCAGAACAGGCAGAATCCACATGAAGTGCTCGTATGCGAGTGCGTAGAGCGAACCAAGCACAACGACTTTGTCGGCGAGCGGGTCAAGAAATGCACCCGAGCGGGTCGTTCCTTGGCGACGGGCCACAATACCGTCGAAGTAGTCCGAAACGGCGGCGATGAAACCAATCACGGTCGAGATCCACGATGCCCCTTGCGTGACAATCAGCCAGATGAAGACGGGCGTGATGAAGAGGCGAAAAGCGGTCAGCAGATTGGCCGGCGTCAGAATGGCCGTCTCCCCGTAGGTTTTCTTCTCGTCACTCATGCGAGTTTCGCTTCGAGATCGGTTCCTTGACTGCCCACAATTAGACAGTCAACCATCGAACCAACGGGAATCTGATCATCCACCAAGATAACGCCGTCAATTTCGGGGCATTCGCGAACGCTACGTGCGATTCCGGGTTCATCTACTAAGAGTCGCTGCGTCGTACCGACGAGATCATCACGCTTACGAGCCGTAATGGCGTCCTGCAATTCACTCACTTCACGCAGACGCTCCATGGCGAGGGCCATGGGGATCTGATCCGCCATCGAGGCGGCCGTCGTACCTGTTTCGGCAGAGTACGGGAAGAAGCCGGCCCAATCCAACTGAGCGGCTTCGACGAACTCCAAGAGCTGCGAGTGATCATCTTCAGTCTCACCGGGATACCCGAGGATGAAGGAGGAACGGAACGCGGCGTTTGGTTCAGCGCGGCGAATGGCATCAATGCGCTCTAAGAAACGGTCTCCGTCACCCCATCGCTTCATACGTCGAACGTGCGGGCGTGAGACGTGTTGGAGCGAGAGGTCGAAGTAAGGAACGCCGGTCGCGAGGATGGTTTCGATCAACGACGTAGTCAAACCCGACGGGTAGAGGTATAGGAGCCGGAGTCGCTCGACTTCTCCCGTCAATTGACGAGTTAGTTCCACCAGCGGCTGCGTACCGCCTTCGTCGAGAACCTCCACGGCCTCGCCGAGGGCGTGGCGGCGACGATCGTTACCCCAGCTGGCGAGATCTTGGGCGATGAGCACTAATTCTTTCACGCCACTGGCAACGAGGCCGCGGGTCTCGGTGAGCAGATCTTCGGTGCTGCGCGAGCGCTGGTCGCCGCGGAAGGTCGGAATCGCACAGAAGCCGCAACGGCGGTCGCACCCTTCGGCAATTTTCAGATAGGCCCACGGGGCCGTAGCGGCGGGGCGGGGCAGATTGAGTAGGTCGAAATCCGACTTGGGTCGCTGGCCCAATGTGACGGGAGTCGAGGTGGTCAGACTCTCACCAAAACCGGCCACGAGATCGACTTCTGGAAGGGCATCAGCAAGTTCATCACGGTATCGCTCGGCCATACAGCCAGTCACTACTAAGCGGGCTCCGTCGAGTTTGCGATCAGCCATCTCGAGAACGGTCTCAATCGACTCTTCACGCGCTGATTCGATAAAGGCACACGTATTGACGACGACCAGATCGGCCTCTTCGGCCGAATCGGCCGGAACGTAGCCTTGGCCACCCAGTAGACCCGACAACTTGTCCGAGTCGACATGGTTTTTGGGGCATCCGAGGGTCTCAACCCAGTACCGCATTGTGCCCCTTATCCCAGTTACGTCGTTACTGCGATTATTACTTCCTGGCGGAGAGGGAGGGATTCGAACCCTCGGGCCCACTTTCGCAGGCCGCATTCTTAGCAGGAATGTGGTTTAAACCGAACTCACCCACCTCTCCAGGAATTCCATCTTAGCCCTACTGAGTGGACTCCGAAAGTGGCTAACCATCCATAACTCCGCTCTAAATCAGTGCGGACGTGTGTGCAAACTGCAGTGGGCGACGACAAAACGCTTCGTCAGTACTGGTCGTGAGAAAACTCAGCACGGTATCGGGAACTCGTTTCACCCAATCGACAGATCCTCGGAATAACGCTGGTTACGCGGCCCCTCCCAATGCGCTGGGTTCGTTGGGGCCTACCAATGACCGGGAATACGTGTGTCGACACCTCGGACAACGGGAACTTTCTGATAAATCCGGGTCCCTAAGTCACTCCTGCTGACTTGTAAATAGTATGGAGTTCAGGATTCACAGACCCGAGAAAGTTGGAACTATGCGCGCACTTCGTCTCGCACTCGCCGGCGCCTTGAGCGCCACCGCACTCACCGCTGCCACGTTGGCATCAACGGCTGGTGCCACTACCACGCTCAAGGGTTGCGACTCTGCGACCTATAAGACTTCGGGCAAACTCACCGTCGGCACGGACAACCCCGTATGGGAGCCTTGGTTTTCAAACAACAAGCCAAGTAATGGTGCAGGCTACGAATCTGCTTTCACGTACGCCCTAGCTCGCAAAATGGGTTTCAGCAAAGCCAACGTGAAGTGGGTCACCGTTCCCTTTGACGCGAGCTACGCCCCCGGTGCTAAGTCTTTCGACTTTGACATCAACGAAATCTCCTACACGCCACAGCGTGCTCGGACCGTGGAATTCTCAAAGAGCTACTACAACGTTCAGCAGTCCGTCGTTGTTCTCAAGACGAGCAAGTACGCCAACGTCACCACACTGGCGGGCCTGAAGGGTGCCAAGTTCGGCGACCAAGTCGGCACTACGGGCATGACGTACATCACCAAGTACATCAAGCCTGACGCCAAGCCTCGTGCGTACAACACACTCGACTTAGCCGTCGCCGCGCTGCAGTCCAAGCAGATTGACGCCATCGTGGTCGACACCCCGACCGGCAACTACATGGTCAACGTCCAAATCACCACGAAGAGCGGCAAAGCCCTCGCTAAGCAGATCGGTCAGTTCAAATCCGTTGGGGAGCACTTCGGCGTGACGTTCCAGAAGAACTCCAAGTTGGTGGCCTGCGTTAACTCAGCCATTGCAGCCCTCAAGGCTGACGGAACGTTAAAGCGCCTGTCAAACCAGTACCTCAGCGACTACACCGCAGTGCCGTTACTTAAGTAACACCTACAAATCTTTACATTCGTGGCGCCTTCGACTCAGAAATCTGGGCCGGGGGCGCCACATCTTTTTGTCGGGCGTCATCGCCGTCTCAGTAATAGCCAGCACGCTCGATGGGCCAGTATCGCGTCCACAGTTGCTGTAATCGCGGTCATCATCTTCGCCTTGTGGATGGCCCCCGGCGGGAGGGCCGTTCGTGAATTCTTCCTAAGCCCCACTCACGCGTGGCGAGCATTTATTGGCGACCCCAGCGAGGGCCTCTCAGCGATCTGGGAAGGATTTCTCACCAACATCTGGATGTTCATTGTCTGTGAGGTTCTGGTTCTGATCTTTGGGCTCGCTATCGCCGTCGTACGCATGAGTTCCTCACCGATTCTGACCCCACTGCGCTTTCTCTCGACGGTCTACACCGATTTCTTTCGGGGCATCCCGGTAATTTTGGTGCTCTTTGCCGTGGGATACGGCGTGCCGGGGATGGACTTGGGGTGGATATCACAACAGTCCCCAACCGTCTACGCCTGTATATCCCTGACTATCACCTACAGCGCCTACGTTGCCGAGGTCTACCGGGCCGGTATCAATTCCGTGGCCACCAACCAACTCGTAGCGGCCCGGGCCATTGGGCTGCGACAGGGGGCGACAATGCGGTATGTCGTTTTGCCACAAGCAGTTCGTAATGTGATCCCACCCCTTCTTAATGACTTCATTTCCCTTCAAAAGGACACTGCCCTGGTCTCGACGTTGGGCATTGTGGACGCGACCCAAGCGGCACACATCTACGGATCACTCAACTTCAACTTCGCGGGTTACACCGTGGCTTCACTGCTCTTCTTGCTGCTGACTATTCCCATGACGCGATTGACGGACCGCCTCATTAATCGTGACCGGGTCAAGCGCTTGGCGTTCATCTCATGAGTAGTCCCATGATTGAACTCCACAACGTCCATAAGCAATTCGATCAGCGCACTGTGCTCCATGGCGTCACGCTGGAACTGCAGCCCCACGAAGTGGTCTGCCTCTTGGGGACTTCGGGGTCGGGTAAGTCCACGCTGTTGCGGTGCATCAATCTCCTCGACCGAATCGATCAGGGTGACATCATCTTTCAAGGTCAGTCGCTACTCGATGACCGCATTGACGTGGACCTCGTTCGTCGTCACATCGGCATTGTCTTCCAGGCTTTCAACCTCTTCCCGCACTTAAACGTCCTCGACAACATCACCCTGGGGCCCCAGCGAGCACTGGGTCGACCAAAACATGAGGTTGAAAGTGAAGCTCGCGAACTCCTGGGGCGTATTGGTCTCGGCACCCGAAGTGGTGACTACCCCGACCAGTTGTCCGGTGGTCAACAACAGCGAGTGGCCATTGCGCGAGCGTTAGCCATGCAGCCCGACGTTTTGCTTTTAGACGAAGTAACGAGTGCGTTGGATCCGACTCTCGTTGGAGAGGTATTAGACCTGTTGTCCGATTTAGCACTCCAAGGAACCACCATGTTGATTGCGACTCACGAGATGCAATTCGCTCGCGACGTCGCACATCGCGTGGCCCTCTTAGATGCCGGTCGCCTGGTCGAAGTGGCCCCAGCCCAGCAGTTTTTTGACAGCCCGAGTCAACCGGAAACGGTTGACTTCTTGTCGCGTGTGCCTAAGACGCAGTAGCGCGAAATTCGGGCAGCAGGCGTAAGAGATCTATTAGATCTTGATCACGATCCCACGTCAAAAGTTCGAATGCTTCATCGAGAGTCACCCAGCGAAGTTCGTCGACTTCTTCGTTCGGAGCGAACTCACCGCTGACCGCTTCCATCAAGTAGTAGGCCACTAGCTTGGGTCGACCCTTGCGGTGGGTGTAGTTCGTAGAGCCCACGAACCGGCGTATCACCGCAGTTATGCCCGTTTCTTCGACGACTTCGCGTAGGGCTGCTTCCTCGAAGGATTCACCTTCATCGAGTTTTCCCTTGGGAAAGGTCCAATCCCCTCTGGCCTCGCGGTAGACGACGGCTACTTTGTAGCGCCCACGGCGAGAGGTGCGGAATAAGACACCTCCGGCGGCACGAATTAGGTCGTGTGGTTGATCACTCGGAACAATCAGCTCTGCATTCATTGTGATGATGTTGTCCCTATCCACACCTTCGTAGAGTAGTAATCATGATTGCCAATTCTCTGCCAATCGGTTGGCGTCTCGGTATTTACCTCCTGGCGGGGATTGCGGCCGGCATCTCCAATGGCATTGCCGGTGGCGGTACGTTCATCACCTTCCCCACAATGCTGGCTCTGGGCGTGCCCGCCCTCTCGGCCAACGTCTCTTCGTCCGTCGGCGTCCTGCCCTCCTACGTGGGTGGCATCCAGGGATACCGGCAGGAGTTGAAGCGCCGGTGGCCGCTGGTTCGCCAGCTACTTCCCGCCTGTCTCGGGGGTGTCGCAACTGGGGCGGCCCTCCTCTTGCTCGGTCGGCCCGAAACGTTCCGCACCATAGTTCCGTGGCTCATTCTCGGTGCGACCCTGCTCTTTGCCACCGGTCCCGTGATCACCAGGCGAATCGCCCACTTAGGGCACCACGGGCTACGCATGCGAGCACTGCACATTGGTATGTTCGCCGTCTCGGTCTACGGGGGCTACTTCGGCGCCGGCCTCGGCATCATGCTGCTGGCCCTAATGGGTCTAACGCTGCCCGATGACCTCGATACGTTGCAGGGCCTGCGAAGCGCACTCTCCACCATTATCAATGCCGTGGCCGCCCTCATCTTCCTCGTCCGTGGACACCTTGTCGCCGAAGCGGTCATCATGCTGTTTTGTGGGACGTTGATCGGGGGCTACTTCGGCACGAAACTTATCCGGCGACTGCGGCCCATCACGGTGCGGATCTTGATCGTCACGATTGGGCTCGCCACCTCGATGAATCTGCTCTTCCAGTAGCCCTATTGCCAAAATGCTATCTGATTAGTAGCATTTAAATATGAAGCAATTCTTCTCCTTTCCGAATCCCGTGAATGACGCTGCGGCGCGTACCGTGGCCCTTGGCGTGGTCGCCATGGCCACTACTGCGCTGGTCTTCAATCAGCCGTGGATCCTCATCCCCTTGACCTACGGTTTTCTCGCCCGCGTCGCCGCCGGCCCGAAACTCAGTCCTCTCGGAACCTTCGCCGTGAAGATCGCCGCCCCACGCCTATCGGCGTGGGAGAAGTTGGTCGCTGGTCCCCCAAAGCGATTCGCCCAGTGCGTGGGCTTGGCCTTTTCCGTTTCCGCCTCGATTGTCTATCTCACGGTCGGCTGGTCGGCCGCGCGATGGATACTGCTCCCGCTGGTCGCCGCTGCGGCGCTGGAAGGATTTGTGGGCTACTGCTTAGGTTGCGCCATGTTTGGCCAACTGATGAAGATTGGCCTCATTCCCGAGGAAGTATGCGCCGACTGCGCGGACATTACGCGACGGTACGCCAACGTCGCCGACTAACGACCTGTGAGCTCCCAAGAAGGGGCTCTAGTGTGGCCCTAGAGATGGGAACTCGGGGAGATGCATATGCGGCGCAGGTTCGAAGTGGTCATCGCCACTGTCGCGGTCTGCACCATGGTGCTACTCACTCCACTCAGCGCTGAGGCCATCGTTCGCCCACCCTCCGTCCACTGGATCTCTCAGGGAATCGCGAGCCCCTTGGGTGCAACGCTGCTCGGCCAAACTCCCGAAAACACTCGAGTCGACCTTCGGGTAGTACTCACCCCGAACCATGAAGATGAACTCCAACAATTCATTACGGATGTCTCGACGCCGGGCAACCCCCACTATCGACACTTCCTCACCACCGCTGAGTTTGCCGAGCGTTTTGGTGCAACCCCCAGCACTCTCAATCGTGTTCGCAACGAACTACGGGCTGCCGGATTAACAGTTTCGGAGAGCAGTCCGAACAAACTGGTCCTTCGGGTGACGGGTCACGCGAAGGACGTTGCTGCGGTCTTTCATACCCGCCTCCAGCAATTTCGCGATCAGGGCGGCGAAACGGCCTCCGTGGCAACTTCACGCATTGGTATCACTGCACCCATCGCCGCCTACGTGGCGGGTATCTCGGGCCTCAACGGCTTCGAGCACCCGCACACCACCGCAGTGGCCACGAACCACAGCATCGTTCGCCCGTCACTGGCCGCACCGACAGCGTGCTCGGCCGCCAACAGTGCGGCGGCGGCACAACATGAATATCTCCCGAGTCAGATTGCCCACGCGTATGGGCTCGACACGGCCTACGCCAATGGTTTCAATGGTGCCGGTCACTCGGTGGCCGTGGTCGAATTCGCGAGTTACTACCGCAGTGACATCACCCGGTATCTCACCTGTTTCGGCCTTTCGAATAACGTCATTGATGTTGTGATGAATGGCGGCCCTCCTGCCGGCAGCGCCGCCGAGGGTGGGTCCGAAGTAGCCCTCGATATCGAACAGATTGCGTCCCTCGCCCCCGGAGCAACGATTTATAACTACATGCACCCGAACGATTCCAACGGATTCATCGATGTCTTTAGCAAGATTGCTAATGACCACCTTGCTGAATCGGTCTCCGTCTCGTGGGGTCTATGCGAAGCCGATATTTCTAGTGCAGCGGAACAGCCACTACTCCAGCAACTCGCCGCACAAGGACAGTCCGTGTTTGTTGCCGCCGGAGACTCGGGATCATCGAGCTGCGCGTACAGCGAGGCACCCGGTGACTCATCCGTTACCTACAGTCCGGTCGTAGACGACCCGTCAAACTCGCCGTGGGTGACCGGTATTGGTGGTCTTTCGGTGACGTCGATCTCCCCACTCGTTCAGACTGTTTGGAATGGTGGTTGTGGTAGCTACCAACCCTGCGGTGGTGGAGGTGGCTTCTCTTCCGTCTACGAAAGGCCCGCCTGGCAGGTCGGACCTGGCGTCTCGCTCACTAATCATCGTCAAGTGCCCGACATCTCAGTGATGGCTGATCCCCGCACCGGCATGTTGGCCTACTACGCGGGGAGCTGGCAGGGATTCGGAGGGACCTCGATAGGTGCACCCATCCTTGGCGCTATGGCGGCCGTTGGCGCCCAGGCCTGCGGTCTGACCAATCTCGGCTTCTTAAATCCTCGGCTCTACCAAATGGCAATTAGTGGCACGGGGATCACTGACGTCACGACCGGATCTAACGACCTCTACAACACGGGTAGCTACAGCGCCACGTCGGGATACGACGTGGCGTCTGGCCTCGGCTCGCCCCGCCCCGATACCTTCCTCCCCGCACTCTGTGGTCAGGCCCACTCCTTTACGGCCTCACGCACCGGAACGGGTGTCAAGGCCACGTGGACCTTCGCCTACTTCTCAAGCGGCACCACACTGACTGGCGGCGATGACAGCATCACTATTCACGGCTTGGTCTCGGGTGGATTGAGTGCTGCGACAACGGATTACACGATCAATGGAGTGCATCCCAACAGTGTTGCCGTTTCAGGTACTGAGGCCACGTTGGTGTTAGGTGGTGACATCGCACCCCTGGCCCCCGTCACCGTCGTTGCCGTGGGGGCCATCAATGGAACAAACCCGGGAACCAATGTCTTAGAGATTTCCGACTCGAATAACGTCTACACGTCATTTCAGTCCTCGCTCACCTCGAGCGTGGTCAGCGCAATCTCGAGCACCGTTAGTTCGTCGCCGGGGGTGGGCACCACGGGCGCCACTGTTCGCGTGACAGTACTGAATGCCGAGCAGCTCCCCATTGCTGGTATTGCGGTAACTCTTAGGGCGCCAGCGGGCGTAGGCGTCATTCCAGCCGCTCGTGGTGTCACGGACCTGCAGGGTGTAGCCACGTTTCGCATCGTGACTGGAAATACGGGACGAGTCGCTATCACGGCGGTCGCTGGGGGTGTTAGTGCAGCGGCCGTATCGACCACCTTTATCAACACGTGGCGAAGCACCACCTCCTCGATTCCCTCGGCCATGGGTACCATCGTGGGCGTACCGGCGAGTTCAACCAACTGCGGAACGGTACTCCGGACCAGCAAAAATCTGCTCTACTCCACCCTCCCGGCCGTTGCTTCGGTCCTCGTCACTAGCAAGGGGGTCAGCCGCGTACCGAGTGTCGCTTCGGACCCTGACGTCATTGACAATCCCGCTGGTGGGTGTTTGGTGAGCTACGTCGGGAAAGATTTCAAAGTTCGGCTCGTGGCGATCGCGAACGGGCGGGCCGTCACCACGATATTAAATACGACCACCGCCACCAAGGCGGCCATCGCGTCACCGGGGATTACCGTAGATCGAGGTCTGATCTACATAGCGAACATCAGTGCGACTGGCTACCTCTACGTCACGATGGTTAACGGCACGATTGTGACCAGCTCCAATGTTTCAACTCTTAATGGAATGCCAAAAGTCATTGGTGGGGGGTACGCACTAGCGCAAGCCGTGGCAATCACTAGCGAGGGCCCGGCTGTCGTCTTAAGGATTGGCCGAGACATTTCACTCTTCACCTACAACACCACATTCCACTCCTGGAGTGGCGTGGACATCTCGGGGTGGGCTCGATGGACACTCGGAACAAGCATCGCTTTTACCGGCAACCCCACTCTGGCCGGAGGTAGCAAACTCGCCGTCTACGCACGGACTACAAAAACTCACCTCATCGAACTACTCCCCATCACGTCCAGTGATGGATCGTGGATGACCGATGATCTCACGGCTACGTATAGAACACTCACGCCACAGAGTGACGTAGTTGTGTTTGGCACTACCACTCGACAACTCGCGGCCATGGTGGCGGGCCACGTAACAATTTTGAGCGAGAATGGTCCGGCCAGTGAAACGTGGATTCCCGTCACCATTTCGCTCTCGGGCACGAAGTCACTCTTCGCGTACGGCTCCGGCGGTCTCGGCGCAACGCTGAAAGCCACACTCGCAAGATTCACTTCGTAGGCGGCCTCGGGATAGTAAAACTTTCTCGACCCGGCCTTCCCCAACCATCTTCGGCACGGGGACTAATCCTCCAGGCGTCGTGACCGCCGTTTTCTTCTAAAACTTCCTAGACTGCCTATGGGTGGAGGTCCGATTCGGTGCTACAGCGCCTAGGAAGAGGACGAGTGAGAGTACGCGTTGTCATTGCCACGATGTTGTGTGCCCTTACGGCGATCGGACCCGTCGTGGTCCGATCTAATGCGGCACCCCCGCCTGCCACCGTGCCCACTGGCCTGCCGCTCTTTTCCTACGCCAAAACCAATGCCACACCGCTGCCGTGGGACGCCTCACCACTGAAATCCATAATGGCTGACTCCACCATGGCGGGCAGCCCCTACGTGGCCCTGACGGACTCGGGGCCGACCGTGTTGGCCTGGCGGTCGACCTTGGGTTTCGCCATGGTGAATTTGGCCAACGAGGACGGAACATCGCAAACGATTTGCATTCAGTGTCAGAGTCGCAAAATGCCGCTGGCGGCCAGTGACCCCGTGGTATTCATCGACGAGCAAGAAAATTTGCAGACCATCTTTCTCTCGACTACGGGACAACTGATGCTCGTAACGATTTGGGATGGAACTCGTCCAGGTTGGCAGCAATTGCGCATGAAGCAATCGATGCGCCAGTGGCTGACCATTCGTGATGTATCAAGCCTTACCGGAGCAACCTTCTCGTCGATGCCATCGATGATTCCCGTGGAAGATGGGATGGGACTCATCGGTAGATCGACGGCTGATCACCTGCTCTACGTACACGTCCCCCTGCAGTGGCCCTTGCGCCCAAGCAGCACCGATGTTCTCGATATCACCACGCTGGCCAGCACCGCTGGTGTGAGCGGGAGTCCCCAGTGGCTACCCGGTACGAACACTTTCGTCGTCCCCGATACGGCCAACCATCTCATTCACTACCGACTCGCGAGTGACTGCATCCTCGCACCCGCCACCTGCAGCGCCGTCACCACCCAAGACATCACCCTGGCCGCCGCCGCACCCCTCATGGCGACTGCCCTCAGCGTGACAAAGACCCTCACCGGCATGGCGCTCGTGGGACTCACCGCTACCGGTGTAGCGACACTCTTCCGAGGTACGGGCAGCGCAGGTATCTACACGTGGAACGACCTCGATATCTCGACGCCCTCGAACTCCCCTTCGCTGACCGACACGCCCTTTGTCATTAGCTCCGGGTCCACTCTCTACGTCGCGGCGAAAGCCCGTAACTGGGGTGACCTCTTCATCATTTCGAACGAAACGGGAGCAAATACCTGGAAGAGTGTGGACGTCTCCATCACTGGTGGATCCGACGCACAGACTGTTGGTGGCGGTATCAGTGGTGTCGTCACCGCTGCCGGGCTGGTGCTCTACGCCGGTGGCGTAGCCACACCACCGCCCAGGGGAACCGGTCTCTACGCCATTCCGCAAAGTAAGAATGCGACTGCTATCACCGATGGGTGGCCGAGTATTGGCATCACCGGAGGCCTCGGCACATTGAGCGCCCCATGGGTCGCCGTGAAATCATCTAATAATGACATTAAGTACTCACAGGACTATCTCGTGGGCAAGGCCATTGCCGAAAGTCACAAGCGAACAGCCTGGTTGTCGTATTGGACAGTCTCTGGACCGACGAAGGGCGAGAAGGTCACGTCTGACGTCTACTACGCCCACGCCTTTGCCGCCGGAGTTGCCGTCGCCACCACAATTAATAAGTACCGGGGACTGGGACTGGGATTAAAGCCCGACTGGGTGATCATCGATCCCGAGGGCTATCCCGACTACCACTCCTGTCTGGATGGGGTGAATACCATCGCGCCGTGGTGCCCCGCTTGGTCCACCAAACTATGGGCCGCCTACGCCTCCGGGTGGGCCGATGGACTGGCCTCCATCGATACGGCGTTGAAGCCCGCCATGTACGCCACGCAAAATGAGTACAAACTCGGTGGGCTGAGCACTTTGACGATGCCCGTCTTCTTGGCCGTTGCCTTTAAATGGGTTAGTACTGCAGTCACCGCATCGGTCGCCACCGGGGCCACCAGCATGACGGTGGCGAGTAGCACGGGCCTGTATGCCGGTCAAAAGATTTACTTCCGCGACAGCGCCGGGCCGGAGTTCACGCAAATTGCCAGTTCGTATAACGGCACGAACCTCACAGTTCCGCTCGCCAGCCCACTGCTAAAAGCGCACGCCAACAAAGTGGTCGTCAACGGAATTTCCCCGCCACTTCGACTAAGCACGACGAAGGGTAGCAACCTCATTGGCTATATCGCGTTCGGGAGTTCCAATGCCTGCCTCGTCGCCCCGTGGCAAATTCAACTCTTCAACGGCGCCCCGTGGTCAGGGCTCTACAACTCGTTACAGTTTGATGCTGGAGTGTACTGCCGGCCTTCGGGAAATTAGAGTTAGCTCATGAACGAAAATAACGACGCTAAGTCCAATGATCTCAAGGACATCTTTCGACAACTGACAGCGCCGGTTGTGGACTCCGTCGATGCCAAAATCAGAGACTTTGTCGCAGCGCGGGTGGAAGAGGTCGTTACCGAACGTCTGGCCTCGCTTGAAGATACTGTGGCGGAACTGCGGCGAGAATTAGAAGTACTGCAACACAAGAAAAGTGAGTAGAGCGGCCAGTAGTAGCTGAACGATCCGCCGCCGCGTCGATCACTCTGACCGTTGAGCATCACTCCGTGAGATTTTTATTTCACGATTACGGCGGATTGCCCAACGAATCGTGAGAACGGCCCAAATCAATGTCGCCACCACGAAAACCCCAAAAACAGCTGTGAACATGAGTCTTACTCTAGGCGTGTCATAGGCCCGGAGCAGAGTTGGGGGGTGACAACAACGGCCGCCCCTCCCATGATGACGCTCATCGACTCACTGCGTGATGCGCGACGTACCGCCACATCCGAGATTGCATTAGATAGTGCCGGAATCCGCTCCGCTCTTGCCGACGGCCTCTACTCGCTCTTGGGTGAAGCCCAACCCACCACCCCTTATGTCATCCGTCCCAGTTCTTTTCGGCACGAACTAGCCCCATCGTCCTATACCCCGTTCGGTCGCATGCGGGGGGCCCTCATTACCCAACTCATGCGCCTAATCGCTATCGACTTCCCGATCAACAACATCTTCACCGATGCCGTCGCGGCGTGGCGCGCGAGCGAGGGGGCTAGCGAACTCGTGGAAGCATTCGCTGGACTGGACGATGACGAACGGGCACGACTCGCTACCGAAGTTGTGGCGCACGGTGTTGTGTTGCAACAACGGTTGGGCACCCCACCTTCGGCGTGGCTGCCCCGCACCGCGGTGCGTAGCGCCATTCGATTGGGTGGTGGTGGTGTCATCTTGCGCGATCACATCGATCTCGTGATCGGGAGCGCCAATGGCATGGGCTCCGGAGTGGCGCTGGTTGACATCACCACCGCAACATTGGATGAATCTATGGAGAAGGCGCTGCGCTTCCACGCCGTGGTCGAAACATTGAAGTCGGGCCTCGCTCCCCGGTTCGTCGCCACCCTCTCCACGGCCACAGGACAGCTGTGGCGCTTGAATGTTGATAACGAACTACTTAACCGCGGCGTCGGTGAAATCTTGTCGACGCTGGATGCACTGGTGGCCCGACGATGAACGGTGTCATGCAACGTGATCTCACGAATACCTCGCTCGATGAAGTGCGCAACATCGAGGGCATCGCACCCGTAATCATCACCAGTGAGCAGCGTGACGCCCTCGCCGTTCGCTTCCGCTCGATTCCTACTACTCACCACCGCCGGCTCGACGCCTGGATGGTTGAGAAGGCGGGAATCCAATCCAGCGATTTTGCGTGGTCCCCAATTACCTCTCGTCGCGTGCTCGGCAATGCCGCTCTTCGCTACGTCGAACGCACTCCCCAAATGACTTACAGCGAAGCCGTCTACGAGGCGCTCGCCGACCAGCTCGACCGCGCGGCGCGTGGGCACGCCCGGACGGGATCGCTGGGCCAGTGGATCGCCAATCTCGACCATCCAATCGTCGGCATCGTCGTCGCCGAGGCCACCACCTGGGCGACCCAAATGCATCAAATCATGGGCCGGCTGGGACCCGAGATTGCCATGGCTGCGGTCGATGCCTACTACGACGTGGCCGGCGCCCGAACAACACTCCGAGGGCGACGGGACGCACGTATCGAAGCTGGGAGTGATCGCATCGTGGTTCGGTTCCGCTCGGGCCTTCCGGGGCGAACGGCCGGCTCCGGGCTTCGGGCCGACTTGGCCGTCGACGCTCTGGCCGACCCCCAGGGCCGTGTTGCGCAGCGGATTATCGGTATATGGCCCGAGGCTGGAGTCGCGCTGGCCCTTGATGGGACTATGGAAACGCTGCGGGCGGGAGCGAGAGATCTGGTTCGTTCCGCCATTGTGGAACATCGCCAATACTCGCGAATTGCGGCATAACTTTCGTTGTTTTGAATCGCCACTAGCGTGTTCCAGTTATGCAACGCCAAAATAATATTCGAAACATTGCCATCATCGCCCACGTTGACCACGGAAAGACGACCCTGGTTGACGCCATGCTCCGTCAAACCGGCTCCTTCGGTGACCACCAAGACGCCGGCGAGCGCGTTATGGACTCCGGCGACCTGGAAAAGGAAAAGGGCATCACCATCCTTGCCAAGAACACGGCCGTGCGTTTTAACGACATGATCATCAACATCATCGACACCCCCGGACACGCCGACTTCGGTGGCGAAGTTGAGCGCGGGCTCTCAATGGTCGATGGCGTTGTTCTCCTCGTCGACGCCGCCGAGGGCCCCCTGCCCCAGACTCGTTTCGTTCTTCGCAAGACGCTCGAGAAGCGCCTGCCCGTAATTCTCCTGATTAACAAGGTTGACCGTCCCGACGCCCGTGTGGCCGAAGTTGTGAGCGAAGTTGAAGAACTCTTCTTGGACCTCGACGCCGACGAAGAGCAGATCATGTTCCCCATCCTCTTCGCGAGTGCGCGCCAGGGTTGGGCCAGTTTGTCTTCCGAGGACACTTCGGGTGACCTCATGCCACTGTTCGACACAATCATTGAGCACATGCCGGCTCCCGAGTACGAAGAGGGCCACGGCCTTCAGGCGTTGGTCTGTAACTTGGACGCCTCTCCCTACCTCGGTCGTTTGGCGCTCTGCCGTGTCATCAATGGAACCTTGGAGCGCGGCTCGCGCGTGGCATGGTGCCGTCTGGACGGAACTATCCAGTACGCCAAGATCACCGAGCTCTTCATTACTGAAGCACTCGAGCGCACACCCGCCGCGAGTGCCGGTCCCGGCAACATCGTGGCCATTGCCGGCTTCGAAGACATCACCATTGGTGAGACGTTGGCCGATCCCGATAATCCCATCGCCTTGCCCCCCATCACCGTTGACGAGCCCAGCTTGTCGATGACCTTGGGCATCAACACCTCACCTCTCGCCGGAACCGAAGGCAAGTTGCTGACGGCCCGCATGGTGAAGGACCGCCTCGACAAGGAACTCATCGGCAACGTATCTATCAAGGTCGTCAACACCGAGCGTCCCGATGCCTGGGAAGTTCAGGGCCGTGGAGAACTCCAGTTGGCCGTCTTGATTGAGCAGATGCGCCGCGAAGGCTTTGAGCTCACCGTTGGTAAGCCACAGGTTGTTACTCGCGAGATCGATGGCAAACTCAACGAGCCGATGGAACGCGTCACCATTGACACGCCTGACGAGTTCGTTGGCAACATCACCACCCTGCTCAGTACGCGTAAGGGCAGCATGCTCGATCTCGTTAACCACGGCACCGGGTGGGTCCGCATGGAGTGGCGCATCCCGTCACGCGGTCTCGTTGGTATGCGTACCGACTTCATGACCGAAACCCGTGGCGCCGGCATGATGCACCACATCTTTGACGGCTACGCCCCCTGGTTCGGAGAAATTCGACACCGTACCCGTGGTGTCTTGGTCGCCGACCGCCGTGGTGTCACCACCATGCACTCCCTCATCGACCTCGAGCCTCGAGGCACCCTGTTTGTTGACACGGCCGTTGATGTCTACGAGGGCATGATCATCGGCGAAAACACTCGTTCGGACGAGATGAACGTGAACCCCACCAAGGAAAAGAAGCTCACCAACATGCGAGCTTCGGGATCTGACAACACTGAGCGCATGACACCACCGACGATTATGAGCCTCGAACAGGCGTTGGAGTTCATCTCCGACGACGAAGCCGTTGAGGTGACACCTAAGTCGATCCGACTTCGTAAGGTCGTTTTGGACCAGGCCGGTCGCCATCGCAAGACGAAGCAGGGAAAGACGAATTAGCCAGTATCACCCTCCGCACTAGAATTAGTGACGGAGGGATGGCAGAGCGGACGAATGCACCGGTCTTGAAAACCGACGTGGGGCAACTCACCGTGGGTTCAAATCCCACTCCCTCCGCACTAAAAAATCCCGAGTCTCGCAAGAGGCTCGGGATTTTCTTTTTCACCTCATAACATTCACCGATGCGCGACGTTCTCCTTAATCATCAGATTTGGTGGCTGGCAATCCTCATGCTCATCGTTTTTGTGGCCGGATTCTTTCAGTCGGCCGCCGGCTTTGGCTTTTCACTCTTCGCCGTACCAGTTGGCGCCATGATCGTTACACCACGTGACATTGTCGTCACAATCTTTTTGACTTCCTGCGTTATCTCGCTGGCGCTTACTCGGACCCAGCGAGAACACATTGTCTGGCGCGAAGCCAAACGGTTAAGCATCGGAGCAGTCGTCGCCATGCCGCTCGGCGTCTGGCTACTCCAATCCGGAAGTGCCTCGATGTTGCGCCTCATACTGGGCATCAGCACCACCGCTGCGGCCTTGTGGTCCCTTGCGGTTGCTCGTCGACTTCATCGACCCTGGGTCGACTCCAATCTCTTTGGTGGCCTTGTCGGGGCGGTGAGTGGCGTTCTCAATACCTCGCTATCGACCAACGGTCCACCCCTCGTTATTTATCTCCAAGGTCGTCGACTGCGCCCCGAAGAATTTCGAGCCACGATCTCCTTCGTCTTTTCTGTTTCGAACGCGGTTGGTCTCGTCATGTTGCTCGGAGGAAACGCCGTCCACGTAGTCGATGTTCAGCTATTTGGAACAACACTGTTAGCCGCAGGCATCGGCACTGCGCTGGGATTTCGCCAAGCCGCCAAGATTAATCAGCAGTATTTCGGCTTAATGGTCAACACCTTGTTGCTGCTGGGAGGCCTAACTTCACTCGTCAAGGCGCTCTTCGGTTAACTATCGAATATTACGGCGAAGCTCCGTCATCCACTCGTCAGACGCCGCGCGTGCGACCGAGACGTCTTCTCGGCGGCCCTCGGCTGCTTCACCGGTCACCGGGTAGGAACCTAGGAATTTCACTCTCGTGAGGTGGGTCTGAAGATCAGTCAGGCAGTCAGCAATGACGTCTTCGGCGATGTGCCCTTCGAATTCGACAACAAAGCAGTAGTCGCCAAGGCCGCGCTTGGTCGGGCGGCTCTCAAGTTTGGTCAAATTGATATCACGTGCCGCGAAGCGCCCCAAGATTCCATAGAGGGAGCCGGGACGGTCGGCATCTTGAAAGCAGACAATGGTGGTCCGGTCGTGACCGGTGGGAGTCGGAATAGTGTCACGACCCACGACGACGAATCTCGTGGCGTTACCGTCATGATCTTCAACGTCATTAGCAATGATTTCGAGGCCGTAAATCTCCGCAGCAATCGCCGGAGCCACGGCTGCTCGGGAACCACCCTCTTCGGAAACTATGCGGGCGGCGTCAGCGGTAGAGGCGCTGACTTTAGTGGGGACACCAGGCAGCGACTGCTGAAGAAACGTGCGACACTGGGCCAAGGCGTGGGAATAGCTCCATACTTCTGTGATGCCGCCCAGCGCCACACCGGGCGTGGTCATCAAGTGGAGCTGAATGGGCAGAACTATTTCGCGCTCAATCAAGAGGCTATTTTCGAAAATGAGTCCGTCCACGGTGGCGGAAACTGTTCCCTCAATCGCATTTTCGAGTGGCACGACGGCCACGTCGACTTCACCTGTTGTCACGGCCGTCAGGGCGTCGCCAATGGTTGGAAACTCAACGATGGTTCCCGCGACGAGATCGGCTTGGGTTCGTAAGGCTTCGTGCGTAAACGTGCCCACGGGGCCAAGGAATCCAACACGGGGCGTACTCATAAGCAAATTCTACTTACTCTTCGCCAAACGATTCATAAGGAACTCGGCGGAGCGACGAAAGGTCTCGGGAGTGACGTCGCCGTGGTTACCCGGGGTGGCGATGAGCGTCTTGTCGGATGAGCCAATCAGATCGAATAATTCAAAGGCGTCGCGCCGATGGAATAGTTGGTCGTTCCACTGAACGAGGAACATTGTGGGGATTTGTAACGTTCGAGCATCTGAGGCAATACGGTCCTTCGTGGGGCCGGTGTTACCCATGAGGCCGAGCACGCAGGCCGTTATGCGCGGTTCGGCCGCTACTAGTGGGAGCCCCAGGATGGTTCCCATAGAAAGCCCCCAATAGCCCACCTGGGCTTTAGGGTTGACTGAACCATCACTTAAAAAGTGGTCGAGAACCGTACGCCAATCTTCAATCATGCTGTCCGTCAGATTGGCATCGCTGGACCAACGGGCAGCAAAGTCGAAGAACGGCATGGTCGTTGCGCCCCCATCTCGCCGTTCTCCGTGAATCGGACCGTCAATGGCCACGCAGGCGGCCCCACGTGCAGCGAGAGACCGTCCGAGCGCCACGACGTAGCCCTCGTGCTTATCGCCACTGGCTCCGTGACCAATCAACACCAGGGTGTCGGGTGGTGGACCAGCGGGTAGCCACGCGGCCCACGGGACGTTTCGGCCTGCCACCGAGATCACCCCGGTGCGCTCAACAATGCTCTGCTCCATGTGTTGAGCGTACTCACCGCACGTTCGCCACGTAGGGTGGGCTCATGAGTAACTCTCGTATCGTTTCAGTCGAGCGCGTCATCCACGCACCGGCATCGAAAATCTTCGACATCATCGCTAACCCCTACCGTCACCATGAAATTGATGGATCGGGCATGGTCGTGGAGCCCAAGGCCGGAACCCCGGAACGGCTCTTCCTCGGAGCGACGTTTGCGATGGACATGAAGATGAAGGCTTCGTACTTAACGACCAACCATGTCGTGGCGTTCGAGGAGAATCATGTGATTGCGTGGCACCACATCGCCAAATTCATTTGGCGCTACGAGTTAGAAGAGGTGCCGGGTGGCACGATGGTTCGCGAGTCCTTCGACTACCGCAAACCGTGGGGGCTGGTAATTGTCCCCTTGGGCTGGCCCGCTAGGAACCAAGTCGCAATGGAGCAGACGTTGAGTCGCATCGCCGCGATTGTGGAAACCCCCTAATTCACTGGGAACAACGTCACCGGATCGTCCGTTGCGGCCAGCTCCACCCAAGTCTGACCAGGCGTCATGTTGATTTCTACCCCTTTACGGTCGCGATAGATAACCCGTGAGTCCTTCGAACTACGAGACCACGTTCCGGCGATGGTGCGACCATTGGTCATGACCATAGATCGACCGGTGCCTACCATGATGCCTTCGGCGCCCATAACCCCGACACCACCCTTGTAGGTAATCCACATCACAACAACATTCTTGGGAGAAATGCGAACCTTCGTGGCCGTGATGTCGGGGGCAGCAAAGATCGTGCGATCCCACGACTTCGTCACGGCATTCCATCTAAATGATGTGGCGTAGCCCGAGCGAAAGCCCATGAGAAAGCCACCAGACTTCTTACCACCAGTTTTATCGCCAGGGGCTCGGTAGCGAAAGAGAGCTGGTGGCGGTGTAGGGGTGCCCGGGTGCAGCCACAGCTTTGCGGGTACGGCGAAGAGATTATGTGGGGCGTAGCGTGAGTGGTCACGAAACATTCCCTCGCGAGCTGAAGTCTCGCTATAGATAGCTACTGGTGCTGCCTGAATACTCTGGACGGCGTACGGGGCACCGCCGGAATACGCGAAGAGCCCGCCGATAGGCCAGACAATGGCCTGGTCGGTGCGACGTACGGATCGGACGGGGCCAACACGACCGGGAATCTTTGACTGGAAGACTGCCGCCAATCTGGTGATGCCACCTTCAACAATCTCTTCATAGACCACATCGGCCTGATCGACGCCCCACTGGGGGCGGGCATCAGGGGTGTTTTCAATCTTGATGGTGAGTGCCGGGCGCGTAGCGGAGAGTCCACTCGAATCGACCGTGCCACTCAAGGGGGCAATCACGGGAGCCGTGGTAGTGGTGATTTCCGATGAGGTGGTGGTGCTCGATCCCGGCCACCAACTGGCGTCACGCTGAGTTGTCCAAACTCCTACACCGAGCACAACGAGAACAACCAAGAGGCCAAGCTTCTTCATGTGCCCACTCTAGAGAGACTTATCGCCCCGGAGGACGCAGCTGTTTCACAATTACGGTATGCGGCAATCGAGTCTCGGGACTGACGTGCTCTGAACCAGGGAGTGTGTGCCACCCCCGAGCTAGGAAAAAAGTTACGCAGTGTCACGAGCGTTCGCCCAGACCAACGAAATTCCGCGACTCACGAGATGAGCCTCAGCAGCTTCCAGCAATATCGTCCCCAGCCCTTGGCTCTGTAGCTCAGGAGAGGAAGCGAGGATACGTCAATGCACGCATTGGTCGTTGGCGTGTAGCGGCGATGCTGACTCAAAGAACCAACCACGGGCGACCACCGCGCCATCCAGGCGGCTTGCCAAATGCACTGATTCAGGGTTCTCCTCACGAGGTCCATCGTGAATTCTGAGGCGCCAGCGCCGCGTAATGGATACCGGCGGAGGCCATAGAGTGCCTGGCACTCAATTCCCTCAACCCGCGCGTTACGGCTGATGTCAGCGCTCCATCGGCGCTTTCATAATTTGGAGTGATATTGATGGATCACGCCGCATCGGTTCTCGATCGCCCGTATCGCAAAAACCCTCACGCTCATAAAAGGCCACGGCGCGCTCCATGGCGGGATTCACAGAGAGATAGAGCTCCCGATACCCAGCCAGCCGGGCTTCCGCCCGCACGACGTTGACCAGATTGGAAGCCACGCCTTGGCCCTGCCAATGAGGTGTCACAAACATTCCGTACAGGCCGGCATGTCGGCGGCGCTTCAGCGTGAACGGCGCGTACGAGCTGGTGCCGACGACTTCGTCGTTGTCCACGGCCAAGAAGTAGCAGCCATTGCGAATCTGCTCTTCAAATCGGCGCAATGGAAACTGCATCACATCTTCATGCACGCTGCCAAAGGCTTCCGGGGAAACTAGAAGCGCTTCGAGACGAATCTTGGCGTAGTTTTCAGCATCGGCAATGCGGGCCCGACGGATCTCTACAGTCATTGCGAATGAAGTTCATTTTCTTTACAGCCCTGAGGTGGGCGAGGGGCTTTGCCGAGTGCCGAGAGTGCCGATGCACGCATTAGGTGAGCGTTAATGAGAGCCGCTTCATACTTGGCTTTGGCTGTCTTACGTATCGAGGCAGTGCCGGATTGCCGAGCAGCGAGGTACGTCACTTTCGCCGAATCGATTACCGTCTTGAATGCCATCACAATTGCGCGAGTGGCATCTTGATGCGCGTTGTAAGCGGCCAGAGCGGACTGATCACACTTCTTCTTCGTGGCCAATGAATCTGTACTGGCCATCGCCGGTACAACAGATCCAAAGGTGAGGCCGAGAACGGTGGAGACTGCAATCGTTGCTAGTACTCGTCGCACATCCACTCCCCTGCTTCAGTGGCATAAGGCTAGCGAGATTCTGAAAAAATACTAGTCAGGGCGGGAAAACCAGTAACGACGGAAAATCGCACCATCAGGTCGAGTGGGGGAATACTCGTATGCACCTCCGCAGCGTTCAATAACAGCCGCTGAGGCCACATTCGTCTCTAGACAGGTCACAAGAATCTCGTCAATGTGTGATTGACGCGCAGCCTCGATTTGTAACTGCAACATCGTGGTCGCGTACCCCATGCGGCGAAAGGCCGGGCGGACGCAGTAGCCAATGTGGCCGCCAAACTCCCTCAGATACTGGTTCAGTTCGTACCGGATCGAAGTACTGCCAACGACTTCACCGTGCACTTCGGCTAGGTAGAACGTGGACTTCATCACGCCCTCGGGCAGATTTAGACCTTCATGAAGTCGGTCGAGTCGATCTAAATAGGCTGGCCACGAACCCTCGGGACCGAGCTCCCACGCAAAATCGAACCCTTCCGCTTCGAGCTCACTCTGTGCTTGGCGCACCACCAGCTCGTCGGCTAAGACCGGCCGACGAAGCGTCAGTGCACTACTCACCACGTTTGAGAGTCACCAGGATGGCCACTGATCCCGGCGCGGTCTTTTTCTTAAAGCGTGCAAAGAATTGTGAGGGTGCAATAGCGATGTACCAACCGAGCCAGTACTTACGCTTGATTAATTTCTCTACCGCCAAGAAGTCGTCGCCTCGTAAGAGTTCCGCAGAACCTTCGAGCACCTCGGCGCCTTCGGCGACAGCACCCCGAAAGGTTGAAGGGGAAATGCGAACTCGAGGATTGGCGGCAATCCGCTTCACCTTGAATGAAGTGTCATCCGAAGTAAAGGCGTACCCATCGCGAAAAGGAACGGCCCACACGGGCGTAGACGCGGCGCTGCCGTCGGTGCGAAACGAAGTAAAGGAGATGTATTTCGCTGCCGCAACGTTCATTTTCTTGTTAGCCATTACGCCCTCACTAGCTTGCCGGGAAGGGCTCCCGTGAATTCATCATTCTCCACAATAGGAACGCCACTCACCATCGTCATGACGTAGCCCGAGCCGCGCTGCACGAGACGCCGAGCGCCCGTCGGAAGATCGTAGGCCATCTCCGCTTTAGAGAAGCCCAGTAACTCGTAGTTAATGATGTTGATATCGGCCTTCATCCCCGGGGCAATGAGACCGCGGTCGTTCATTCCGTATAGCTGGGCCGTTTGCTGCGTTTGACGGTGCACGATGAATTCGACCGGAAGAAGGTCCCCGCGTTGGCGGTCGCGAGTCCAGTGGGTCAACATGAACGTTGGCATGCCGCCATCGCAAATCGCGCCGCAGTGCGCACCGGCATCGGAAAGCCCCATTCGGGTGGCGGGATTCTGGTGCAATTCACGCACTAGTTCGAGGTCTCCCCCGCTGTAGTTAAACAAGGGCACGTAGAGCATTCCGTGACCGTCAAAGGCCAAAAGGGCGTCTAGGGCGAGTTCTTGCGGCGTGCGCCCGGATGCAGTTGCAAGCGCCTCGAGCGAATCTGTCGTGGGGTCAGGCTCGTAGTCGATGTTGTCAACGCCCACGGGATACATTCGCTCCCATCCCGACATTAAGAGTTCGGCATTAGGCGTGGATGATTTGCGCGACTCATCCAGCAGATTCTTGCGTACTTCGGGCTTCTTTAGTTCGTGCACCTTCTCCGCGAGTGAAAGGTGTTCGAGTTCACGCCAGGTGCGGTGTCGGATAAAGGGGTGCACGCTGCCCTCGAGGCACTCGAGAACACCGATGGAACGTCCCGCCACCTGGCCGACAATCGGAATACCGTCCGCCATGGCGCGATCGAGCTCTCTCACGACGTCTTTCCAGACATCCGGGGCGTGTCGTGTTTGGGAAAAGTTGAAGGCCACTGTGGCTCCCGAAAGCTCTGCGAATGATCGCATCCACTCAAACTGATCGGGCACGTCAGTGTGTTCAATCGCCAGTTGAAACACGCTGGTGCGACCGGTGCGCTTGCGGGTCTCATTCATCGCATCGGCGAACGCAAATAACTC